>Ga0123355_10008468_pt1 | contig 15536 bp, 6 predicted proteins | sample TergutEmb28metaG_3_FD_89872 | JGI IMG/M metagenome (GOLD analysis project Ga0123355, IMG submission 89872) | Embiratermes neotenicus P1 segment gut microbial communities from Petit-Saut dam, French Guiana - Emb289 P1 | ecosystem: Host-associated > Arthropoda: Insects > Digestive system > Gut ... | reverse complement strand
GATGTAAAATAGGTTCCTAAGCTCAACCTGAAGATGACCCCCAAGGGTCGAAACATGTTGTAGTAGTAATTATAACCTACATAATTATAGTTGTGTTGACGGAAATTTCTATGTTATTTATAATAAACTTAATGATTTTCACACAACGGGATGAATTCTATTAGAATAAAGAATTTGCCGTTGACGCTTGTAACCTGTGTTTGCAACGGTCCAGACTTTGAACAACCACAGCACACCAATTCGGTGGATGCTCAAAATACTTATCTTTCGTGATGATATTGCAGTGTCGAAATGGCTCGCTTTAGCAACGATTTCATTTGACATGTTTAACTAATATTGTGGTATTTATAACAAACTATTCGCAACACGCAAATGTCTCCTTTTCATTGCTTGACGATAGGTCGTTATGCCAGAGTTATAGATCACTTAGCTGTATAGAACGTACCACACTGCTTAAGTGGACAGAGTGTGAGCGATACTGGGAGGCCAGGACAAAAGTGATGGAAAATTGACTTTGTCTTTTTACTATTACTATTTTTGCGACTACTTCTTAACATTAGGACTTTCATATATACTTTCAATGTTTTTAGTATCTGTGTTAAGCTCAAAGATCGAAAACGCTCAGTGAGCAGAAATAACAACCACAACGCGTTGTGGCATCAGAGAAACTGCTACAACGCGAAATTTCGTGTTGTGGCTGTTTTTAAACAACCGCGACGCGTTGTGGCATGTGAAGATATGCCATGATGCGAAAGTCGTGTTGTGGCTGTTAAAGGAAATGACCACAACGAGTTCGGACTTCATGAAAGTACCACAAACCGCCGAGAAAATGGCCTATCAACTAATGTACATCTGTTGTATGTTCGGTGCCCCATTCATACTGCAGAGCGACAATGGCCGCGAATTTACGAACAAAATAATACAAAACTTGGCTGATATGTGTCCGGGAATGAAGCTCGTGCATGGAAAGCCGAGACATTCTCAAATTCAAGGATCAGTTGAAAGATCCAACTAAGATGTTCGAGACATGCTGGTTGCTTGGACTTCCGACAACAACACGAAAGCCTGGTCTGAAGGACTACAGTTTATGTAAAGCAGGAAACACCGAGCTCTGCGTTCAGGCATCAAGACAAGCCCTTATGAGGCTATGTTTGGAACGGCGCAGAGGATCGGACTTGGGGATTCTCTGCTCACTGAAGACATGCACTGTTCAACAGAAACTGAAGAAGAACTGGAACAGCTTTTTAATGCAGGAATGAATAACGGTCGAACAAGGAAGACAAGGAAGAGGCCAACCAACAGGGTAGAAAAGATGAAGATGAAAATCAAACCAATGACACTTCAGAAGAAACGTTAGAGAAGAAAGACAACAAAAAAGTTGACTGTGTGTTTTGTGAGAAGGAGTCATCAGGCGCTCATAAGTGTTCAGTGTGTGACCAGTTTGTTCATGCTATTTGTGGAAGTTGCAGTGAAGACAGTGAGGGTTTCGGACTGAAAGTCACTTGTAACCTCTGTGTAAGGAAGAATCGAATCATCATTGAGCGAGAAGGTGCAAAATCTGGTAAGAAACAACAAGCTCAAAAAATGGGTTCGCTCTCCAACTCAAGACTTCCAGCAGTTGATATTGGGACAAACGCCGTGGTCAGGGTGCCTGACCTTGATCGAGGACGTCTAGCCCCCAGAAATGTCCTAGCAGTCGTCGTTGATGTCAACTCTTCTGGTTTATCTGTTGGGCAGGAAGGAAAGCCTACTTGAGTGGCTGTATGCTCGCAATGAATTCACAACTGCCGACAACTTCATCGAGGCACATGATGTGCCCTCAGGTTCACTATCTCTTCGGTCAGCCTCAATGATAACGTCTGGAAGTAAGCAGGGATTTGTAAGCTGCCATTGTAAGAGGTACAGCGTCGACAAAAGTGCAAATGTCGTTCGAAAAATATGAAGTGTAATTCTACGTGTCATTCTAACATCTCCTGCAAAAATAAACAAACTTCGCCATTGTTCTTCATTAGGCCTACGTTACATGTATTTGTATCAATAAATTACTAAACTTATAAACAGTTCATTTAAAAGACATTTCGCGTTGTGGCTGTTTCTCTCATGCCACAATGCGTTGTGGTTGTTTAAAAACAGCCACAACACGCAATTTCGCGTTGTAGCTGTTTCTCTAATGCCACAACGCGTTGTGGTCTTTTTTTCCGCTCAATGAGCGTTTTCGATCTTTGAGCGTAACATCTATATTGTAATTTTAACGTTTTACTTTTATTGGTCGCATAGGTCAATGATAAACAGTCAATGTACCTGCCATTAGGAAAATAAAAAATAAACATTGCTTACCGACGGTGCCACAGAAAGCAAGGTCCAGGAAAATTGCAACGAACTGAATCGAATGTATTACATCAACCTCAGCTCTGTGTTAGTGGTGGGAATTTACTGGACGAAATATAAACACCGTAAAAGTTCCGATAAATGTGAGTAAAGACGTTGCTCGACAAAAAAGACACAATGGCAACAAAAACTTGTATGTTCACGGATCATAACAGGACACACACAACACACACGAAGACACTGAGTTATTAAATCTTTTGAAAATGTGATATAGTCCAAATATGTTGACGCGGCAATAACAAAGAAAAATTTCTGGATTTGTAACTGCGAGTTTTACATTGTTCTGGTAACACCAACAACTACAGAATTATACAATGTACATATCCATCCTATTACTTGTTGGTGTTACCAGAGTTGTAATATGTCATGATGCACGGAGTGAACAATGCAAAAGTGATAAATTCTCATCAAGCAAGAACTATCCATCATTGCAAAAATCAAGAAAAAATATTTAAAAACTAAAGCAACAATTTATTCCAAAAAAGTGCTGATTCAAACATATAACGCATCAGCACATCCACATTAAAGTGAACGGAAACAATCCACTAAGCATGCACACAGAGAATGAGCAGTCAAATATAGAATTAACCAAAAGCTGGGTAATAGAAAGTGTTTATGATATACAGCAACACTTCCTTGCAGAAAGATGCCCACTTCTGAATCCATCCATTTCATGTTGTTGGCGTAAATATGGCCTTAACATTGCGAGAGTCTTTTTCGCTTGACTTTTCTTTTTTTAATCGTAATAATCCAACAGTACACGTACTTCGTTTCAGGTTACAGTTTATCCTTTTCCTCGCCAAAACGCTATCTTATTACATCGCCTTCCTTTTGATCGGATTGTTAGGTAATACCAGTAAAGACATTCGACCGTCTTAAGAACCCTCTTTGCTACAACTTTTGCTCCTAAATATAGCAGACATTAACTAAAACAAACAATCCTGTTAAAAATGGTCCCGTACCACGATCAATCTGCAATGCGCTCTGTTTTGTGGGTAACAGAGCTTCCAACTGCTAAGACAGTAACGTTACATAAAAGAGATCCCTTGCAACTGTTTAACATCTGACACATTTACCACAGAGTTAAGCGATTTGTCGTACCCTGCCCAACTGACAAGGTGTTGCGTAATGAACCTTCCTTTTCGACGGCAGACTATTTCATCTATTTGAAAATCTGTTAATGGTGATACTTCAACTTCCACGAGCACATAGTTGTTGAACTGTCCTTCGCTAGGATGGTAACGACAATCTGCAAATTCGCACGCGGAATGTGATGTAGAGTTAGTAATTCTTACGATACTAAATATCTCTGTCCGCAATGTTTGTTTCGTACCTCATATTAAATATTTGTTTCTCGTTCGTGGTAATTACCACATCTCTCAGTTTTCTCCTCCATACACAGAATGTCCCAGGACTTTAAGGTCATTAGTGCAGGAGGTAATTTCGAGCCAGTAATACAGGAGGCAGCAAGCAGTGCAGTTGAGTTCGTGCTGTGAGTAGTTGAAACATGTCGTGTTCCCATGAATAATACGCCGATATGCATTTTGTTTGCGGGTTTTGCAAGAGTAACTCCACTGCTCCTGTTGAATATCGGCATTTCCCTGACGACCAAATCCCCACCAGCGTGCGTTCACTCGGGTTCGCGAATATCTGCGATAAGAAGCGCCCCGCTCCGAACGCAAACAGCCGCTACGAACGTCAACTACAACGAAATGTGGAGGAAAACACAATGGCACTGTACAGCGAAGCCTACGCGCAGGAATACGAAGAGTTGCTGCCCGCCTGTTCCGCGCATGATGGTGTGGAGAACGGTACAATGACTTAAGTACACCATGCAGCAGAGTTTTTGAGAAGCCAACCAGTTCTCAGTTAGTCAAGAAATTCCCCGCAGTTTATGGAACTCGAAAGTTCATTACCGCGTTTAAATGACCCCGCCACCTGTCCCTATCCTCAGCCAGATCAATCCGGACCATGTCCCGCATCCCACTTCCTGAGACTCCATCTTAATATTATCCTCCCATCCTCGCCTGGGTCTTCCATGTGGTCTCCTTCCCTCAGGTTTCCCCACCAAAAACTTGTACGCATCTCTCCTCTCCCCCATATGTGCTACATGCCTCGCCCATCTCATTCTTCTCAATTTGATCATCAGAATAATATTTGGCGAGGAGCACAGATCATTAAGCTCCTCAACATTAGCTATCATCCATCCACTAGGAATTCATCTGGCAATTCGTTATCAACCTTTTGTGTTAGCATGTTGTCTCATCATCATCACTAATGCACAAACATTTTCAGTGAATTCTCGCAGTAGGTCTCAGTCTTACCCTGCACCTTGCTTGTTCTATTTCCACAAATATTAAAGAAGCTGCCCAATAATATTAAAAATTTTCCTTTTTAATGTGCCTCAAAAAACAGGTACTGTTATTACATTCTGAGGCTGTTCCATTTGTATGTTGCCATGTTTTCCAATTTCAGTATGTTTTAAATTGTATGCTGTAAGTAAAGAAACACTCAGCACAATATTTAGTCAAATTTAATTTATTCTATTCACTGTATATACAATGACTACATACTGTTGGTGATTAAAACACGTCATACGTTTTGTAAACCTGAAGTGTAACACACATTGTTTAAGAGGACGATATTTAACAACCCGAATACAGCAGGGTGTGGGGCTGATAATATGGTAGTCATAAAAAATTCAACTCTGGCAGACAGAAATAACTCACGTTTATTCTCCAATTTCCAATATGATCAATGCAATCAAGATATTCTTTACCTGGGACAGTAACTGTAGTAGTGTGTGTTAACAGTTAAGTGAACATAACATGTAAAATATAAGAATATTTTTATGGATTGCTGATATACAGTACACAGAAGGTTGGGATAACACTATACACATTCTTCGAAAATAAAGCAATAATAAATGCTAAACTAACACAGGGCTATTGTAATCATGAGCACAGGGTAAACACATTTGTAACAATAAAATAACAAGAAATGTTTTAAGAATCTTATATATTATCAAATACAATCCACCCTTATTTCTGCATTCTGACGTAACTTCACATGTTTATAATCACTGATATATCTCTTGACCAACATAAACAGAAGACAATGAAAACAACATGAAGATAATTATATATACATCACATTTTTCTCATATAATATACTTTATGTTAAGTTGTACCATTCTGGTGTACAGACAAAAATATACAATTACATGATGTAAAATATCTTTCATTCGAATGTCATCCAAACATTAACTAACATTCACACACAAGGTACAAATTACTGCAGACCACCTGCCCGATACAAGTGGATAACCACACAAAACACAGTTACACTCATTTCAAAAAATGCCATTCATGTTCAGGCAACTATTGAAGCCCTTCACATGAATAAGGCATATAAGAAATGAGAAGTTGAGGCAACGATGACAAACAGTTATGACAAAAGGATGTTCATGTATTTACTCATGCTCCCATCACAATTACAAACACTATTTACAAAGCTTTTCTGTCAACTACATTCAATGACTTTTCATATTTTAGTTGTATGTATCTTGGTTTCTACATCTAAGAAATTAAGATGTTCATATGGGTCTCACGATGCTGAAACATCCGATATGGTTGCCAGCCATTAGCGCCACAAAAAAACATAATTTCAGCGTTCTGGTATGAAAGTAGAATTGATGAAGTAGCAAAATTTAAATCAAAGTTAAGCTATATGGTTAATGCCTATATAGAGTAAAGTGGCACACACATTTTAAAATAAAAAATTCACATACCATGAAGTTCTTGACAAGTGCAAATCATTAAAGTGTTGCTTCCTGCCCTAACACATACATACCAACTGTAAAAGTGATACGGACTTCATACAATGACAGCAATTAAAATATCTGTAAAGTGGAAATTTGACTTAATGTCCATTTAAATTACACAAAAATTTTTAATAATTTATTGTCTTTCCTGTTACTGACAACAGCAAACATACTGTATCTTCAGTCACCGGTGCACACAATGTGTATTGGGTGTGTCCAGACACACACTATGTCTCAAAGTTTGGCTTTTTTGTGCCACATTTTTTTAAATTTGTATATTAACAGGAAGTTTAGATGTTACCTTTAAACAAATTCAGTTGTTTTAGTTTCTTTAGTCTGTTTGGTGAATAAAAATATAATTTATGGCTGAGTATTCAATAAATGTTTGCCTGTAAAAAACCCAAAAATAAAATCCTATGAGTGCACACACTAATGAAATGTGCTGTGCACATTTATGTCTCCTGTATGTCTAAACATGGATAAAGATAACACACTCAGAATGCAAAAATAAAGTCTTTCAGAAACCAGTTGGTAACATACAAAATGAGAAGAATTTAGTGTTTTGTGTGTGAGTGACAAAGACAGCCATAATGGGGAAACAGTTTTATATTTTTGTTAAATACTACTTTTGACCATGTCTGAGGTATGAGCCATTTAAATGTTTAATCAATTTTTCTAGATTCAAGTTGTCTAAACATTGGACCAATTTTTAGGCACATCAGAATAAACAGAGATAAGCAACCATTTAGCTTTGTTACATGTGTTTGTTTGTCTGTCTGTCTGTCTGTCCACATGAATTAGCGTGGCTCCACTGGATGTATTTTTATGAAATTTTACATTGGAAATTTTTACGAAAATCTGTTGAGAAACTCTAAATTTGGTTAAAATTGGACAAAAATATCAGGCACTTTACATGAAGACCAAAGTGTGTGCCAATCGGAAGTGATATAATGTACCACAATAATACACAGAATGCACTGTCGTGCTACTATGGCAAAGCTTTCAGTATTTATAACAATGATGACAGTAACACATATGCCAACTCTACAAAGGGAACACAATGTTGCGTTTTCATGGCAACAATGGTTATGCCAACACACCACAATGTTACATTATGCATAAAATGCTACTTGTTTTTGGTGCAATTAACAAAACAAAATAGAGAACCATGTAGCCAAACAAATACAGGGATCCTTTGTAGATAAAGTACATGTATGGATGAAGGCTAACAGCTAGAAACATACTGAAGAAAATTAAAATGTTTTTCAACTCACCATTACACTTTTTATAGTTCATTAAGACAGACTGGTTTGCACTTGTATACTATCAACATATAAGACAGAAGCAGTAAAAATACTGAAATGAAAATTTTGAGTCTCTGTTGAAAGTGAATTACCTTGTATACTGCTGATGTATAGTAACACCACTCAGTCACCTATGAACATACAGATAAATGTACATTTCCATTACAGATTAGAAGAACCATTTTAATGATAGTTAATTCAGGAGCCAGGATAGCCCAGTAAAGTGACTATGATATGAGCTGGACAACCAGGGAATCATAGTTTCACTCCCAGCTGGGGTAAGACATTCTTTCTTCCGACAAGGGTAAGTGAATTTTCTCTTCCCCAAAGCATCAATACCAACTCTGAAACCCAAACATTCTCCAATCTAATGGGTACTGACAACTCATTTCATCTAATGATGAGATTAAGGAGTGAAGCTACATGTGCACTTGTTCATATGCCTTTATGGCATGTGCAAGGACATTTCCTATTACTCTGTAGTTTATTTAACAGTGCTATCAGCAGCACGGGATATAGTAGTGCAGGATGAATTGTGAATAATAAATTGCATATAATGTGAACAAAAGTTATTTTGGTCTAATTTGACACTGAATTGGAGGAACTGGGTGACAACACAAAAAATCTTAAGTCATAACAGCTGGTATCTAGCAGAGTTTCAAACTAGGTACCTCCCCAGTAAAAGTCAGAGGTGTTATTGCTTGATATGACTTGCTCAGTCAGATGAGTACAAAACTACTGGAAATGACATAAATATTATTTTCAATTATTTACGTCACATATCATGCTTGTACTTACGGAAAATACCAAGAAACTTTAAGTCTGGAAACAATGTTTTTTAACCCTCTGCAGTTAAAATGTTTTTGTTAATTTTAACAGTGTGGTCCAAATTACTTTTCCAGAAAAGTCTCTAATCACCAAAGTTTACCAGCAGCCATTAGATTGCAGAATCTTAGGAAAAATCTACATAAAACATCATAAATCAATGTGTTGATATGAATTCGACACTCAACCTAGTACAACGGAAAGCGCCATTGAGTTTAACGTGACAATAGACTGACAAGGGTTAGGCGCGTTCTTGCACAGCATTAGTAAATTGCACAAAATGAAATCAGAGCAGCTGTATTACATTTCTTGCCAGTCTGTATTCCAATAACACATATCCAACATTTTAAAAATGTCCTTAACTCACAGATATAAGAAATTACAGTATAAATTACAGACAAGTGTTGCACAAGCTTCAGGTAAGTTCTGCCTCATTGTTTCACAAAATTCCATGTCTGAGCACAGGCAGAAAATAAACATTACATGAGTGACCTAATTTATGTACAATACAAATATACTCAAACAATGGTACTAGACAGTAAAATCACAATGAAGTTGTCCATATATTACAAGCAAATATTATTCTTTACTACAATCAATAAGACATATCTTTTAAAAAGGACTGGCCAGCCAGTCCATATTCAATGGACAGTAGTTAGACAATACCCAGGGCACATCATTCTCCCTTCTCTCCTTACCGCTTGCCAGCAGCTTGGGATGAGGATCAGTTATGTGAATAATGTACCAAGAAAGAATTTACAAGTACAGTAATGGCTGAGACACTAAATGTATGCAACATATAAAGCAAAATGTACATACATTTTATAATTATCCACTAAGAATGTCAAGGTAATCACAATTTCATGTACAATTTTTCAAACATTTTAAAAAAACTACATGCAATTAATCCTGCATACATCCTCTGCTAAACAAAGAACCATCCTACGAGAAGAATTTGATTTTATCAAAGACAATGTATAAAAATAGTGACTTTCACAAGTAATGTGACACATGCAACTTTACATGAGGTCAGAAAAACTACAACATTAGAATCATACTGTGTCTTGTGGAAGCAGAGCAGAGTGGTGGACACAATGCCTAAAGCTGAACACATTCACGGGTGCATAAATTTTCCAAAAATGTAGGAGCCACCTAAAAAATCTAGGCACCAGACAGGTCACATGAAGCTAGATCCATACTCCAGATCCACACATATTAGGTGCCACCATATAAAACTCTGGGATTTGTGCACCCCTGAACATGTGAATTGGAGCAACACACAGATGCTTGCGAAGTGTCACATGAAGAACAGGATCCAAAGCACAAGTCATATAAGATTGTTTTACAAGATCTGTCATAGTCTGTTGACAACAAAGACAGAACTCCACATGCGAGATCAGAAAGCATTATGGTGAACTAAAATCATTCGACTGTTTTAAGAGAGAGAATATTTTGTAACTGTACATTCCATGAGGCTCTGATATAATAATTCACAATATACCAACTACAACTTTTTATTACATTCTCTTAACCTTTATCATACCAGTTTAGCACAAAGTTTAAGAAAAACACAAGTATTATTTGAACAGAAAGAGGTAAAATTAGGAAATAAATGGAATTTTGCAAAAATTAAAACAAAGATTATGCAGCATGTCCCAAATATGCAGTAAATTTCCTGGTTACCTCAATATATAAAAAAAATATCTATGGGTGTTTTCCTACAGGCAGTTGCATATGTGAATGCTGTTCTTTAATAGGTTAAACATGCCACACCAATGTGTTTTGGCTTACAATTTATCATGTCTACATATCCTCTTACACTACATCCATGTCAATAGCCACAGGCAATTGCAATGTACCAATAAGATTAATATACAAATATCTATAACTAAAAACCAAAATAAAAAAATATTAAAATACATGTTACTAACACATCTTCCCACCTGGATATCCAGTGTAATAGCTATTTATATTACATTCATCACAAATCCGGGGGCAGGAATATAATGTAAGAATTTTTATACTAATTTTACTTCTGCCTACAAACTCTGGCATGGATGCAATGTACTCAAGATACATACATAGAAGATGACTTATGTTACGTTGAAACACATCTGTCTGGCCTGTATAAGTGCATGTAATGAAAAGCTATAGCTGGCATACTGCAAATAATTATGAGACAGCACTGTATTTACCCCAGTATAAGATGACCTCCCTTCACCATCTCCAATTTTCATGAAAATATGTACCTAAACAGGACATATTCAACTCTCATTAACTCTCTACATGATTATAAGGCAACCCCAGATTTATTAGCTGATAAATTAGGAAACAATCCTTGTTCTATATTCAGGTAAAAATGGTATCTTCCTATACCGGAAAAGTTAACAGGAATGGAAGACAATCTGACATGAATACAGCAGTCAATTACTGATAATTCTATGATCCAAGAAATTTAACTTATCTAATTCTAATTTGTTTTCATTTTAGAAACAAATGAAATGAATAGCAACCAAATCACAAGCTTATTTATAGATTATGTAACATGATGACGAATGTTTCCCACATGAAAAATCAGTTTTTGACTCATAATTTTTTACTAACAATACAAAGAAAAACAAACAAAATTTTCCTTGGTTGCATGGCACAAAATGTAAACTGAAATGTTTGATTTAAGTGACACGGGCTAGTGTCCTGGCAATCTGCAAAGAACAAATTTCAGTTCTACAATACAAGACACAGGCCAGAAAATATAAACATTTTTAAATGCAACCACAATTCAAAATTCCATTAATTTCAAATGGGCCCCACACTGGTTGTTCACTCAACTCATAGACACACCCCAAGAAAAGCAGGTACACTTGACTCCACAACGGCTTTGCATTACTGGTATTACCACTATTAACTTATGTAACCCTTTGTCTAAAAGTCCTTTATCTTAGTAGAATATAAATATTTCTGTCATGGTATACATGGAGTTAAATGATCTGTGTTTAATATTTACCCTGTAGATTTACTCTGCAGCACAAAAGAAACCATTACATTATGCTACATTTTTAATACATTATCGTCAATCTTGCGGACATACTACTGTGTTTCGTGAATTAGTTGTGGTGACTGCTTCACTCTTACGACCTAACATTACAGTTGTTGTCCTCAATGTTGTCTTCATCATCTCATCATAGTTATCATTACTGTCATATTTGATCTCCCGCAGGTGTTACATTGGTAAATGTTCTTTACTCATATAATCACAGATTCTACCACAGTAATTATAATTATTTTAATAAATTCTTATTAAAGACCGAGAAATTTGCAAACAATGGGGCGTGTTTCAAGCCCTGCTGCCCTCTGCATGTTGGAGATGCCTTTGTTTAGAAATTTCAACCGTTGTGCATGGTCTTTGGAAATAGACTAGTTGCTGACACCACTACTGTCACTACAGTCACCTGTTCCACAAGCCATTACTGTTTAATTCCCTACACTAATTTCATACAATTTATGGGTTTTATGTTATGTATCATTTCAATATTCTTTGGTATTAGGGACAGCGCTAGAAATTATAAAGTTTATCTTACACTTTCAACCACTGTAGTATCAGGTCTGTTGAGCTGTATTTTCATGTCACTTATCAGTGCTCAGTCCCAGTAAATTATGTACATTCATAGCATGTAGCTGAAATTCTTATTAAGTTATGTTTCAGCAAGATTTCCTGAAGTATATGTTCAGCTGTCTTACTGTGCTTGGTTTTGTATCCCATTTATGCTAAGATGATTCAACCTAACATAATATGTGTGGTTTCCTTATCAGAGCCACATGTTTTGCATAATGTCTGTTGCAGTTGGTATTTGTTATTATTACCAACATCACTTCAGGATTAAAATTTTTCTGGATAGTTCTTTGTTTTATGTTTATGTAAAACATCTGTAATGGGAAATCGATTCAAAGGATCCCATCTCACCACACCAAGAAATATTTGTTAGCAGCAAATATCAAAGAGCACATAGGGAATATCAACTCACATTGGGCGGCTCTAGCAATTTCTGCACACGTGAATACCATATCGTACAACTGCCATAGGGTTTTAATATGTATACATACACATACACGAGAGTTAAATATCACAATTTCTGCCTTTAAAATTATGGTGAAACAACATACACTTTACAAATTAACAATCCATTACGTTTGCTTCATTATGTATTACATTTAAAAAATCTAAAATTTTCTTTTCTTCCTCTTCTTCTTCTTCTTTTTTTCTTTTTCTTTTTTCTTTTTTTGGTATGAACTGTTATGAGCTGAGCTCCTAAGTTGTCTGCTCCGAGCATGCCCTTGCCATTATATAGCAGAAATTATCCAGATCTTGAAGATCCAGTTTCATAACAAATGATGATGATTGATACTATCATCATAATTTAATTAATTAATATTATTCAACTGTATATTACATATGTTATGTCCACAGGTCCATTTACTCCTAGCAAAATACTTAATGACACTGGGATTTTACAGCCAACAAAATTAAAACACTAACTTGCTTTCCAACCAAAACTAATTAGTTATAAACATATGTCCGTATTAATACTGTACCTGTATGAAACTTAAGTATGAAAGATTTTTAGTCACTTACAGATAAAACACCAACTTTATCTTGAACTAAAAATCCGAGCAGTGGAAGTCGTGCACACAAAATTGCACAGGCAAACATCCCTCCCTCTGATGAATGAACTTAAAATAAGTATGGAAAACATGTTCAACCCAAGTTATGTTACTCCACACAAGGAATGTAAGACAATATCTATATAAAACTAGCGATTTCAAGTACACCAATATACATCCAGTCACAACCCTCTGCATTTTATCTACTGTCACTTGTTATTCTTTAAAAATTAACCATATGGATAAAATATTCTGAACAATTAACAATATTAGGCAAACTTCATCTGAAGCTTTACAATAAATCTCTCACACTTTCAACAGAGGCATGGACAGCAAGACTTCTACATTTGTATTAGATCTGTTTGCCTTAACCACAAACCTTGAAACAGAACTGTTTACATTTAAAACAGGTTCATCCATAATTTTCCATATCCTATTTATGGTACCTTAAAAAATGTTATCTATTACAACACATTTCAAATTTAAAATGCTTCACATAAAAATAAATGCTCTTCTTTTTGTATGCACAGTTATCACACATTATTTTTGTCATTTTTGTTTTTCAAACATACAAAACAATGTAGCTGGTTTTACAGATACATGGTACATGAATACCAAAATTAACAACTGCACTGTACTTCTATCACCTCAGCATCTGATAAAAATGGTATATTAATAAATCAATTCAGCCCTAATGATTATTCAACTATGTTAGGAACATTCCATACAGAATGTTTGAATTCGATTGTTTTGCAATGCCACAATTTTTATAACAAATGGAAAACTTTGCTCCAAGGATCTTAGAAAATTCTATAAAGAAGTGTCCCGCACTTTGTCTTAAATATTTCTGACATATGAATGATATTCTATAAATACAATGACAGTCATATTTCATCTAATGATAAGCTATTATATGAATGAACCTATACTATGTTCAAGTGTTCAGCTTCAGCTCACTAACACTACTGTCTTTTCTTGACACTAATAAAACAATTTTGTATGACCTGAGGCACTCTCTGATCCAATTGGTCCAACAAGTTTTAGTATTTCGTTGCCTTTGTAAGGACACTCATGAAATACATTTGACCTTTTCATTCTAAAAACTTCAAAGCACCGTTCATGACCAACCAGCTTCCCTGCTGTCTCCAGTCAGCAGTGTACAGCAAAACACTAACAAACACCAACAATTAAAAGATAAAAAGACAGAAAAATTCTCAAGAAATTGAGCAACCCAGTCTCCAAATGAACTGATTGGTCAGCAAACCCACACTTGGCATTACAGTGCAACATGCATCTTTGTTAACACAGTAAATTCCATTCTGCCAAACTTTACATTCTCTGAAATGTGCATCATGATACACATACATGAGAAAGACCAACAAGATGTACACTTTTCTTAATAATTTATTTCACTTAAATATTCAACATGTTTCAAACAAGTATTTGTTCATCACCAGGAGTTCTGTACAAGCAGCTTTCAGTATTTCACCATGCATTTTAGAGGAGTCTAGTCCCTGACAGTTGCTGACACGATACAAATTCATATTATGTCAGCAACTAGACTCCTCTTAAGATGCATGGTGAAATACTGTAGGCTGCCTGCACAGAACTCCTCCTGGTAATGAACAATTACTTGTATGAAACACACAAGAAAAATTTAAGTGAAATAAATTATTAAGAAAAGTGTGCATCTTGTTGGTCTTTCTCATGTATCCATTCTGCCAATAAAAGTAATTCAACTATGTCAGCTACTAAAGTTGATCCAAGATTTATTCCTCATTCGCAAAGCATTCACAAATTACTGTAATGCCACTTACCAGGTCTTCTTTGGGAATTTTAATGAACAAAAACTTTGGCAGTTCATCAGTACTTCCAACACAACAATCTTGACACAGCCTCATTACAAACTGTTAGCTTTATTTCTTGAAATAACTAAGTATCTGTCACTGAGGAAATATGAATGCTATCCACTATGAAAGCAGAAGCAAGAACCTTCATTATCTTGGTGTGTTCAACAGTTCATCTGAACGCAGAAAAATCACAGATATCAATCTCCATCACTTTCTGAGGAACACACAGTATCTAGCAACTAGGCACCGCAAAAGAAGAAAACCAACTTCTGCCAACAACAGAATCAAAACCTGCTGATATTCCTGTGATATGGTAGCTCAGTCCAATCCTCAGCGACAAATGTGTAACCTTATGCCAGCAGTTTCACTTAGCATCATCCTGTTCCATTGGCTCTTCTGATGAGTCTCGGGAATGCTCGGCTGTCCTGTTGAAAGGAAACAGAAAAAAGTTACTTAATATATGACTGCCCTCCTTCTCATAATTGTGTTCATTAGAATTCTGTTTGGAATTACATCACCATATCAATTACATGAACTTGAAAAATGATATCCTTACACCAAACAAAAGACTGAGTAAGGGAACTCAAATATCTTTTAATCCCCAGTGATCTGTACTCTGTATGTACCAAATGGAAAATAAATCAGGAATTGGGGGAGGAGGAGGAGGAGGAGGAGGAGGAGGAGGAG
>Ga0123355_10008467_pt1 | contig 15537 bp, 9 predicted proteins | sample TergutEmb28metaG_3_FD_89872 | JGI IMG/M metagenome (GOLD analysis project Ga0123355, IMG submission 89872) | Embiratermes neotenicus P1 segment gut microbial communities from Petit-Saut dam, French Guiana - Emb289 P1 | ecosystem: Host-associated > Arthropoda: Insects > Digestive system > Gut ... | reverse complement strand
TCGCTTAACTTCTCTTATACAACTTCCTTCCGTCATGTGGGCTTTTTTATCGTGTCTTCTTCTTTGTTACCATTATATCCCATGTGCGACCGCTTTTCTTTTCTGCTTTTCGCAATCACCTAAATGTATGAATAAGTTAACAACAGTGTATGTGTATTGAACATGTTGCTGTCCATTGCTGCAGACAATGGAATGGCTTTTCGCATTTCCTGAAACGTCTCAGGACAAAATTGTAAACCATAATCCAAAACCTGCCTAGTGCGAGTTGTGAAAACGACCATTTTCACAACTCGCACTGTCGGAGGAGGGTGTGTTGTGTCATAATCCCTTAGATAATTAATTACTAACCATCTGCGTCCATGGACAGCAGTGACGCAGGTAAAATGAGAGGAGAATTGTAATGAGAAAATGCGTATCTGCAATGAAGAGGTTTTGTGCAATATTTATTGTGGCTTTGGTAATTGTCACAAAAGTGGCTTTTGTGCCGAGTTGCGATTACTACCCGGTGGAGTGTCCTTCAATTGAAAGCCCACGTGAGGACCAACCACCTGAACCAGGCGGTGTGAAGCCCTAGTCGACGGCTATTCCGAAGTTTGTCATAATCCGTCTTTGAGCAATCGGTATATTGTGAGCCCTTCCATAATCTTTAAATATCATAAATCCATAAAGAGCCATGGCGAAATATGCCAGGCTTTTTTCTTTCTCATTCCTTTCGTATAAATTGAATGCCTTGTTGTAAATTAGTAGCGGGAGCGCAAGCATAGAACTGTGACTGCGGTCAAAGTCTACGGCCTTTACAATTACTTCCATGGCATCCCTTCGCCTGTCTAGTTTCCCAAGGCATATTGAGTAGTTATACGATAACCCAGCATACATACGTGACTTTTCTTGTTCGTCTACACATCGTGAATCTAGGTTTTCTAGCATGGCATCGTATATCTTGGATGCTCTTTTATAGTCGCCTGTTGCCATGTAGCACACGGCAAGACAGTCTATAATGACTGATTCGTTGTGGGTGAGAGGTTTTCTGTATATTCCACGTTCATTGTAATCGGGCCATGTAAGTGCTAACGCTTGTAGCAACATTTTTTCACATTCGGGATTGGCTGCGCCATAGGTATTTATGAATAACATAGCCTCCACACGAAGAATAAATTGAAGATTAACCCCCTCCTTATAATTTCTATATCCCCTGAGCTTTTCTAGTTCCACAGCCGCTTGGTCATGCTTGCCAGTGACCAATAATAAATGAATATGGTCTCTGAGCTCTCTGGCGTCAAAATCATCTTTCTTGAGAAAAAAATTGCAATATAACTGCGGGTCTCGCCCCAGACGTTGCATTAGGGGCTCTACCTGATGCATATTGGGCCTTTTAATCACATTACGTTCAATTTTGCTTAGATTAGCTACACTACATATGCCTTGAGACAGTTCCTTTAGCTCTATCTCTGCTTCTTTGCGTAGCAAGGATATCATTTCGCCTATGCTGCTGCATGGGGGCATCTTGCCTCTTGCGTAAGGCTGCTTCTCGATTTGTGGGATATCTAGTTTTTCCATACCATAGGTATCGAATTGCACATCATAATTATCCTTAGCTACGTGTAGGATTTGGTCTGCGTTTTCCTTTTCACCCAATAGTAAGTACCCTGCATAGGCCAGCTTTAATAATGCAGTAATTTCTTGGGCTTGGCCTAGGCCTGATAATGCCTTGACTTTAAGTAGCAAAAAATCCGGTGTTCCCATCCCCTCGTTGCGGATAGCCGATGTACTAAGTCCTAATTCGCATGTGTCCAGGGCATCTTGATAGGCCTCCATTTGCAATTGGCAATCCGCCAATGTCAATAGAATTTGGATTATATGCCGGTCCCGCTCTCTTTCCCCTTCCGGCAGACGGATTAAGCCGTCTTTGGTTTCGGTAAGTATTCTTACTGCGGAAACCAGTTCACCTTGTCTTGCGCGGATTCTGGCTAGGGTGTGGAATAACTCCGGCTCTTCGAAAAGGAGTGCGGTTTTCCCGGGGCTGCTGTCGTCTATATCATCGAATGTTATCTCTAAGCCTTGATATATAACAGCCTCAATTTCATAATCTGGCCTGCCATCATGTTCCATCACTTTGGCTTTTTCACTTAACTGGTATTGTGGGTTAGTAAGTACATTGTCAGGGTTAATGAAATCCTCCAGGGGAGTACCTAGAGTATCAAGTACCTGTAAAATGCGTTCTTCTCTTGGTAGTGCCTTACCCTTTTCTATGCGGTTAAGCATAGGTTCGTAATGGTCAAGGCTATCCACAAGCCGTCCCTGTGACCACTTCCTTCGGTTGCGTAAAGCAGTGATTGCCTTGCCATAGTCAAAAATAGGCATAATGCCACCTCCAATCTTAAACGACGGGGGTTGCTTGTGCTACTTGTGCTGATTATATATAATTTTGTGGAGGCAAGCAATGATTTATGAAAATAAGGATATTGTCATGTGTTGTTATTGTGTTATATTACAATGAAATCATTTTTTGACCGTATGGTGTCATACGGATTTTTTGTGGGATGTTACAATTTTCCATGTTTGCCATTATGAGGCCTAATCCTATTGGACCTCTTCTGAAATCGGGCAAAACAAGCTGCAGTTCAAGCTTGTTTTCCCTATTTCAGAAGAGGTCTATTGTTAACCCCTCAACAAAGTTGTACAATACCCCCCGACAATCTTTAACAAAAAAAGCAATCGTGGGGGCGGCTCTGCCTACGCGATTGTTTTCACGTTTGCTTAATGTGAAAGTAGGAGTACGGGGCTGTCACGTTAAGACGTAATAAAAAATCCGTCATCCCGGGCTCGACCCGGGATTCCCTTAGTCTTTCGACAATGGTTATGGGATCCCGGATTAAATCCGGGATGACGAGCCTTGAAATAACGGTATTCTTAACGTGACAGCCCCTCGAAGAGCTATCATGTTTTGATGGTGAGAAATAGCCTTTCATGGGCGATTAGGAGGAGTTCTTTCAATGAAGTTCAACAGCAAGCTGGTTTTTCCCTTAATTATTCTATGTACCGCCGGGCTTTATCTTTTATTGATTTTTGGGGTCGGCTCCAACCAGACCTTTAGTGTCGGCAATGTCCGCCAGGGCCTTGACCTTATGGGGGGCGTCAGTATCCTTTACGAAGCCAATATCCCCAATCCTTCAACTGCAGATATGAATGCAGCCAACAATATGCTCCGGGACAGGCTTGACCGGCGGGGCTATCTTGAGGCGACCGCCGTTGTGGAAGGCTCTCGCCAGATACGTGTAGAGATTCCCGGCGTAGATGACGCCGAGGCCGCCGTTGCGGAAATCGGTGCTACTGCCCTTCTTACTTTCCGAGACGAAATGGGCAATATTCTGCTTACGGGTGCCGATGTGGCGGATGCCCGCTCCGAGTTTAGCCAGGGGCATGGGATGGGGGTTTCTCTTCGCTTTACCTCCGAGGGCACCCAGCTTTTTGCTGATGCTACTCGCGCAAACATGCATCGGCCTATTATGATTTATATGGATGAAGAGCTGATTAGCGCACCCAATGTTAACGCAGTAATTACTGATGGCGTGGCTCAGATTACTGGCCGCTTTACCCGGGAAGAGGCTGACCTCCTTGCTTCTCAAATCCGGTCTGGCTCTCTGCCATTTGGCCTTGAGGTTATTTCCATGAACTATATTGGGGCGCGCCTTGGCGCTGAGGCCCTGCAAACTAGTATTATCGCCGGGATTATAGGCTTGGCCCTTGTGCTTCTTTTTATGGGATTGGTGTACCGCACCATGGGCCTTGCCGCCAATTTGGCCCTTGTAATATATGTAGCCTTGGTAATGGTTTTAATCAGCGGAATCGGCGTAACCCTCAGTCTGCCAGGTATTGCGGGGATAATCCTCTCAATTGGGATGGCGGTGGACGCCAATGTCGTTATTTTTGAGCGAATACGGGAAGAAATCTCTGTCGGGAAATCCCTGCGAGGTGCTATCCGCACTGGGTATAAACGGGCCTGGCCTGCGATTCTTGACAGTAATGTTACGACCTTGATTGCAGGGGGTGTACTGTTCTGGCTGGGAACCGGACCTATTATGGGCTTTGCTCAGATGCTTATTATCGGTATTTTGGTTTCCATGTTTACTTGCCTATTCGTAACTAGGATAATCACCACCTGCTTGATTGACTTAGGGTTGGTTAAATCCTCTCATATCTTGCCTCGTAAGAAAAACGAAGATATAGTCGAAGCCGATGAAGCAGAGGAACCCCAAAAGCAATCCCTATGGGCTCTGTTTAAATCCGAAAGCCCGGTGCCCAGGCCAATTGTAGAAAAACGGAAAATTTATTTTGCATTCTCTGTCGGGGTCCTTGCCATTGGGCTTGCCTTTATGCTGTTTCATGGGGTGCGAGGCAACGGTTTCTTTAATATGGACGTTGAATTCTCCGGTGGGACTTCCTTTTTTATAGAAATGGGCCAGTCCTTTGAGAATGCTGATGTGGAGAATATCGTCCGGGATGTAACGGGAATCGCCGCGCCTCAGGTGCAGCCGGTTATTGGAGAAGACGCTGTTATGATTCGCGTAACCCAACTGGAGGCGGAGGCACGTCTCGCACTGATAGATGCATTGGCCGAGAGGTATAATCTTGAGCCCGGTGCATTCTCCTACGCGGATGTTAGCCCTGCGGTGAGCCAAGCAATGCAGCGTTCCGCAATTTTGGCTATTGTGTTTGCCTCCCTTGGGATGCTCCTGTATATCTCCATCAGATTCCGGGATTTGCGCACTGGTGGCAGTGCGGTTATTGCCCAGCTTCATGATGCCTTGGTTGTGCTCTGCGTTTATGGCATACTGCGGATACCCCTGAATTATGCGTTTATCGCGGTTATGCTTACAACTTTGGGTTATTCTATTAATGCCACGATAATTATCTTTGACCGTATGCGTGAGAACCGGGAACGTATCAAAAAAGGCGGCCCGGCTCTACTAATGAATACCAGTGTCACCCAGACCCTTAGGCGGACGGTAATTTCTACTTTGACGTCCTTCCTTGCGGTGCTGATGCTGTATATAATAGGGGTTGCGGCAATTAGAGACTTTACCTTGCCAATATTGGTTGGACTGGTATTCGGTGGATATTCCTCGGTATTCCTTTCTGGGTCAATGTGGTTTATGATGGTGAAAGGAAAAGGGAAATCGTAATTCCCCCTCGTTGTCATTCCGGCCTTGAGCCGGAATCCCCTGTCTTTTGTCGAAGACTAAGGGGATTCCGGCTCAAGCCCGGGATGACATTAAAGAAATGATACAATAAAAGTAACAATCTTTATTTTATACTCCAGGAGGAAAATGTAATGAAAAAAAGAAATTTTAGTAGTGCAACTAAAGTAAGAACCGCACACAGAGATGAAAGAATCAAGGCAAAACAAGCTGTCCAGCAAGAGGCAAAAAGAAAGCAAATGAAACAGATTGCGATTGGGGCCGGGGTGGCCCTGGTAGTACTTGCGGCAATCACATTCGGGCTATTGTCCTACTATGGCGATAACATCGTTGCACGTATAAACGGCATCCCCATCCGTGCAAGTGAAATCACTGCTACCCATATAGCTACTGGCGAACAGCAGCTCAGGAACCGGAACGCTGAAATCTGGACTCAGGACTGGGAGCGGGATTTGAGAGAAGAGGCAGTGCGGGTTGTGGCAATGCCATATATATTCGAAGAGTTTGGCCGGGAGATTGGCCTTGAATTTGAGCCAGACACTCCTCACACTACCATAGTCCACACAGTGACCCAGACAATAGTAGATGATCCAGACCTTTTCGCTGAATTTAGCGGATATATGGTAGAAGGCATGACCGTAGCCGATGTAGAGGCCCAATATGCCGAGCAGGAAGCACACGCCGAGGAAATGAGAATAATAGCCCAGGAAATTTTTGAAAGGGCCATAGCTGGCGAGGATTTTGTTGAGCTTATGGAAACCTACGGTGAAGATCCTGGGATGGTAGGTAATCCGGAAGGTTATACCTTTGTGGCTCACCAAATGGTGTCGGAGTTCTCGGAAATGACAATGTCATTAGAAATTGGGGAAATCGGCCCTCCTGTGCGCTCCGATTTTGGGTGGCATATAGTGTTGCGCGTTGAGCCTGATCCGGACAATATAATGCAAGGCATAGAAGCTGACGAAGAGGATCTTCTTGGTGCGCAGCATATATTGGTTTCAACAGCAACACCGGAAAGTCAGCATCGCCGGAATCTTGACGAAAGAATGGCCGACTTTGAGCATAGCATACGCATGAGCATGACTAATGCTGTAGGCCGGGGTTTTGATACCAGACTAAGCCAAGCAGACTTGGTGTTTAGGTCTGCACTAAATAGAATGCCTGTAGAGACAACGGCTACACCTGATATTCATGTAGGGTTTTAGAGTCGTCGTCGGGGCTGTCTTGTGAAGCAAAAACCATGAATATCTGTGCAGAACAACCGTCGTTGCGAGCATAGCGAAGCAATCCAAGCTTGGATTGCTTCGTCGCTTTGCTCCTCAAATGCTTTTATGTTGACAATGTGGTGCCTATTTATTCAGGAAAATGCTTAACGAGGCAACCCCTTTGTACATAACCTGACAAAAACGGAGGTTCCGATGAAAACTACAAAGAGGCAATTAACATGCTGGCTTTTCCTTGCTTTATTTTTGTTTCTTGCTGCCTGCGGAACAAACCAGCAACCCGAACCCGTTTCTCCTCAGGATGAAGCCCATGACGAAGCTCCAGTCCGTGAAGACCAAGAACTGCCACAGGAACACGCAACCCTTCCTTTACCCAGACACGACGATATACCTGAGGCTACCAGGGAAATTACCTATGAAATGCTAAGCCCCCAAGCCTACTACACCCTCCCCGAGCCTAGTCTATACGGTGTAATGAGCGTCGAAGAGGCAATGCAAAATCGCCGTTCCCGCAGGAACTTCCGGGATGAGGCCCTTTCAATCGACCAGGTGTCTCAATTACTGTGGGCAGCTTATGGCATTACCTTGCCTCATAGAGTGGGAGGGGGCTTTCGAACGACGCCTTCTGCCGGTGCGACCTTTCCATTGGAGGTATATATAGTAGCTGGTAATATTGTAGGTATGTATCCCGGAGTATTCCGATACGACTCGGAAAGGCACATGCTGGTGCGTCTGCATGAAGGTGATATACGGGAAGAGTTGGCTGATGCAGCACTCGGCCAGAGGAGTGTTGCTCAGGCACCTGCGGTTATTTTTTATAGTTCGGTGATGCAGAGAATCACCACCCATTACGGTGACCGTGGTGTAAGATATGCATATATGGAGCTGGGGCATTCTGCCCAGAATGTATACTTGCAAGCAGAGGCGTTGGGCCTTGGAACCGTTGCCATTGGGGCTTTTTGGGATTATAGATTAAGTGATATATTCAGGCTGGAGGAAGGGGAAGTGCCCCTGTATCTTATGCCGGTGGGGTATTTTTATTAATGGGCGCATATATATAAACATCCCTACAAAGAGGTGTGTCCATGAAAATAACTCTATGTTTATTCCTCCTGCTCCTGCTTCTTGCCGCCTGTGGCCGCTCCGATGATGTGGGAGGCCGCCTTCCGATGGTTGTCACCCAATGGGATGAGGAAAATGAAATCCTACGTTGGTTCAATTATGGGGACTATGGCGAATACATACAAAATCCTGTTGCCGGCAACTTCACTGGCCTTGCCCGCATCGGCGATGATTTTCCCGTGCCTCGGGCAATGGTTGCCAAGATGCTATCTCTTGCCGCCGCAGACCTCCACACCACCCAGGCCTGGGCGCGGTATCCGGCCATTTCCTTTTTAGATGTAAACCCTGAGCATTGGTACTTTGAATATATCAATGCTGTATATGTACTGGGCCAAATGTCCGGTTATAACAATAATTTTCGACCAAGGGACATGCTTACCCTTCACGAGGCTGGGCTCTTGATGGCTGCCCTTAATCCTGGCGGCCCGGGACTTCAAATCACCGATGATAACCGAAACCTTCCCATATCCTATGCTCTGTGGGTGGACTTATTTAATCGATATCTGACAGATACAGGGAGCACGGGAGTGTTGGAAACGCTGGAGATTATACCTCTTATTCACGACAATACTGCCGAGCGAGTAACCACCAACCTAGGCAGCTTTTCTAGCACAGGGATAAACATGGAGTTTTACCTAGATACAGAGATAAAAGTACTGCATCGAGATGGGGAGATAGTTGCGATGCTAGGGCAGACTGCCAACCAGCCTATTCTTCGCAATGCATTTATTCTGGAAGCAGATGATATCGGCCTCACGATTTTATTGGGAGGGGCTACTCGGCAGTATATATTTGGGGATGGGGTAGAGCCGTTGCCACTGGGCACTCTTATCGCTGATATCCAAATATCGGGCACATATATCATTGGCATAACACCGTCTGATACTGTAATCCGCGGCACCTTGGAACAGGTCGGTCCCCGTCGCATTGTGCTTAGGGAATGGGGAGCCTTACCCTTGAGGGCACCCTTTGCGGTTTATTCTATTATGAACGGAATGCGTACCGCTGCAGATTTAATTGTAGGAGCCAATATCGCAGATTTCCATATGACCGATGGTGCAATCGGTGCTGCCGTTATAACGGATACGGCGGCACCGGAGAATATCCGTGTGGTAATCGGTACTTCCAATTTTGCAGGACTGGTACATGAAAATGTTGCGATAACCGCTACAGGGCGGTTTACCGTAAACGGCCCAGGGGTGGATAAAGCCTTGGCAGCTGGGGAGGTTTTCACGGTTTCTGATGCGCTTCTTACAAATGGTGACCGTTTATATATCCAGCCGGTAAACCCGGAGCATCGCCTTGAAATAATTGGCCTTGTACGCAACCAAGCTAACCCCACATATCGGGGCAAAATGGAAATATCCAGAGCAGATGGGGGCTTTATTGTAATCAACGAATTACCCCTGGAGGAATATCTATACGCTGTTGTCCCCAGCGAAATGCCCTCATACTACGGCATAGAAGCCGCAAAGGTACAGGCAATTACTGCCCGCACCTTTGCCATACACCAGTTCTATGAGAACCGCTTCCGTGCCTTTGGTGCCCATGTAGATGATTCGGTTATCAGCCAGGTGTATAATAATATCCCGGAAAATGACATTTCACGGGAAGCGGTGAGGGCCACGGCAGGACTGGTGCTTACCGTTAATGGAGAGGTAATCCGGGCAAATTACTTTTCCACATCTGCCGGTGTAACCGCCAATTTTGGAGAAGTCTGGGCAGGGGGAGGGCAGTTTCCGGCAGCAACGCCACCACACCTGACTTCACAGCTTCAATTTGAACCAGATGATATCCCCGACCGAGCCCTTCGCAACGCAGTAGAGGACTTAAGCCGTGAAGAAAATGCGGATTTATTTTTCCGCAGCCAGGACATCCCTGCATTCGAGAGAGAATTGCCCTGGTTTCGCTGGTATGTACGTATGACCTCAGAGGAGCTTTCCAATAGTATAAATAACGCCATAGGCCCCCGTCACCAAGCCAACCCCGCAATGATACACGCCCTGGATAATAATCACCTTGCCATAGGTGCCGTCCCAGGCAATATAGGTCAATTAACAGCCCTGGAGGTAACAAGGCGTGGCCAAGGTGGCAATGTAATGGAAATGATTTTAACCGGTACAGCCGGTACAGTCCGTGTGCAAACGGAGTTTAATATTCGTAGTCTACTAGCCCCAAGATTCGCCACTGTAACCCGAGTAAACGGTAGCGATGTGACAGGCATGAGCCTAATGCCCAGCGGTTTTTTCTCCATAGAAAAAGAGACCGACCCCGCAGGCAATCTAGTAGCAGTCACCTTTCACGGAGGCGGTCACGGTCATGGGGTGGGTATGAGTCAGAATGGGGCACATGCGCTGCTTCAGTTAGGGTATACGTATAGGGAAGTGCTTATGCATTATTATCCGGGAATAGAGATAACATATTATGCTGCAGCACTTGAATAATTAATAATCGCAACCTCTGATAATGAATTCCTCGTCGAAGCGATTATTTGCTCTAGTTTTTTTCCTACATCAAGCATATATACAACAGCACCGCATTGTGAACACACATGGCAAGGAACATTCTTTATTACGACAATGCATGAATTTAACTCGGTACAATGAGTTGTAACGCCAATTTCCATGTCGCCTTTACAAAAGAAGCATGTCATTTGGATACCGCCTTTCTCGTTTTGAAGTCGATTTCCCATTTTTCTGGATTAGGGAAATAGGCTGTGATTAACCAAGCGAAACCACCACCAACGCCAATGGCTATATGCAGTGGTTTACTGTTATCTGTGTAGCCTAGCATTAATGCGCTGGGGTGTGGGTAGTTGTGCACATTATACAATGGGCATCTATATTGATTCAGCATTAATAAAACGCCCCCATCCAAAAGGATAGGGGCGCATAATTCTTCGACTTCATTTTAAAGCTACTTATCCTTCTTCCGACGTCCAAGCAACTTGATAATCACAATCGACCCGCCCGCCGGTGAGTACCAGCACACCCATTATATTAAGAAGTCCAAGGGCTCCTGTTTGGGGGTTGGGGCGATTGCCGGCTGGTGCCGGGGTTGGGCTATGCAATGGATTTACCTAGTTGTTCTACCTGGGTGTCAGACAGTTGAAATACATCTGCTACATACTGAGGGTCAGCTCCTCTGGATAGTAGCCTTTTGGCTGCTTCAAGCAAGCCTTCGGCCTTGCCCTCAGCCTTTATCTGAGCGTCATAATCCATAAAATCTTTGTAGAGTAGAACATAATAAAATCCTCCTTGTTCACATATCCAGCTAAGTATCCTGATTTCAAGCATATATTTCGTGTTGAGTCTAAAGCATCGGCAGGGCTAAGTCCGCATTGCAATTGTTCCTCATACACCTTGTGAAAATAAGCATATCCTGCTAATACACTGTTGGTGCTAATATTTTTGAGTGCATCGAAGTGGATATCTATGTATGCCACATAGAACTCAGGGATTGGGAGATGTTGTGAGCCCCCTTCCGAAGGAAGGGGGAAATGTCGCGAAGCGACGAGGGGGTTGTGTACGCAGGCCGCAATCAATGGCTTTTAGCGATTGCACTACGCAAGCTGGCAACCCCCCGCCGCTGACGCGGCTCCCCCTTCCTATGGAAGGGGGCTTAGGGCATCAGGTATGTGGATAGTCAGATTATACAATGAAATGGATGTTAAAACTATGCCGATTATAAAAATCGCCCCCATCCAAAGGGACAGGGGCGCATAAAGTTACGTATTTATCTGGCTCACTTCTCAGCCTTCTTCCGATTAAGCATCTTGACGGTAACAATCCCTCCAACCGTGAGTACCAGCACACCCATGATATTAAGAAGTCCAAAGGCTCCTGTTTGGGGGTTGGGGCGATTGCCGGCTGGTGCCGGGGTTGGGCTTGGGGAGGCAGTTGCCGCTACACGATTCCAGATGGCGTTAAGGGTCATGTCGCCGCTTACGGTAAGTGGCAGAGAAACCGGTGTGCCACCAATGGACCAACCGCCGAAGGTGTAACCGGCGCGGGTTGGGACATTGGTAAAGCTATTGATAACAAAGCCCGATGGCCCCATGCGTAGTCCGTCTTCACCGGCAGGGAAGCTACCGGCACCAGCGTTGAAGGTGACAACATATTGATTAGTGCGGGCTAAAGAATTGCTGTTGCTAGGGTTGTTAGCTCCAGCTACCTGGCCGGTGTTAAGGACATAAGATACAAAGGCGGAGATAGGGGAGTCCACATGGGTGGTATTGTTGCCAAGGGCACGTACCTGGATGAGGTGAGTACCTGCGCCAAGGTTAAGGCTGGAGAGGTTGAAGGACAACCCGCCAACGATACCGGCGGTACTGGCTTGGCCGTTGACATATATCCGATAGCCGACAGCGTTGGGTACGGCGTTCCAGCTAAGGGTATGGCCGCTGATGCTTAGGCCGATAGGTGTGTTGAGGGCTGGTAAAGTGGAGCTTGTATATTGTACAAAGGTGCTGATATAAGAATCAGAGTAAGCAACACCGGCACCAACAGCCCGGACGCCAATCAAGTAAGACCCGGAGGTAAGACCAAGATTAGCAATAGGGAAGCTGCGGACGGTAGGCCCAACCATATGCCCGGAAGCTTGTCCGTTGACATAAATCCGGAATCCAATGAGGTCAGCGTGACCGGAGGGGAAGTCCCAGTTGAGGGTGGGATTGCCGGTTATGCGGACGTTGGTGGGGGGGGGTAGGGGAGGACGTGCTTCTGTGAAGCGGCGTACCTCACTGAGGTGGGATGTAACTGTCCCGACTACGGCTCTGACTTGGATATCATAACCACTTCCGCCGACTGTGAGACGTGGGTTGTTGAGTGTAGCGAGGTCGAAGGATGGGTTTGTGGGGCTGAAGTTTGCAGTTGCTGCATTATGAATAGTTGTCCGCCGTGAGCCGTTTACATAAATATAGTAGCGGTCAGCGTTCATTACCGGATTCCAGCGTAGAGTGGAGTTTACTATGCTAAGGCCGGTTGGACGGATGGATTCTGGGGTTACGGGTGGGATAATTACGAAACTCCGGGCTACGCTTTGATTAGAATCAATGTGTGTTGTTCCGTTTCCAATAGCTCTTACCTGCACCAAGTGTGTACCAACTCCAAGAGGTGGTGTGAGGTGGTTAAGATTAAAGCTCAGAGTTGTGCTTGTAACACTTGCTACCTCTTGGCCGTTTACATATATGCGATAGCCTGTTGCATTTGGGATAGCAGGCCAGGTAATCGTGGAGCCTGTTAGTGCGACAACAGGTGTGTATAGTTGTGGGATATCGTTTCTTACCCAGTTGGCGGTTATGGTGACGGCTTGGTCTGGCATTATAAAAGATGTAACACTTGCCCAAGTTCCAGTAGGTGGAGTAGCCTGTGACTCGCTCAAGCTCGTTGTCAAAAAGGCAGGGGTCACCGTCCAGCCTGTGAATGTGTAACCGGGGCGTGCGGCAGTATGCACAGTTACTCTTTCGCCTATGACATGGGTCACGCCGGAATCCCAGGTACCGTTTCCAAGCTGTGATCTCACGCCTTGTACCGGATGCGGTTCTGGAGGGGTGGTGCCTGTCCTGATTGGTGGTGTGTTGTTTATAGAAACACTGTGGGTGCCAATTGGAACTGCCCGCCAAAGGGCGGTAAGGGTAACAGCTTCCAAGTCAGGCATCAAAAATGTTTGTACTGAATTATATCTATTTGCCAGTGTAAGTGCGTTTGCTGGTGCGACTTGCCATCGTACAAAGTAGAACCCTTCGATAGTACCGGCATTAACAGTTACATAATCAACACCCCGCACATGACTTCGGCCGCTGGTTGTTTGCAAGTCTATACGGCCATTGGGTACGTCTTCTGTATTGATAATCCTGTTGTCAATATTAACAGTACCCCTAGCCGCAGCATTTTGTGTCCAGTTTGCAGTTAAGACAACATTTGCTGCCGGCATTGGGAATGACTGGGCACCAATTCCACCCGAAATATCAACATGTGGCACAGACGACCATCCATTAAATGTGTAGCCAGCCCTATTGCCGGGTTGGATGTGTATTGGCGTACCGGCGATTACACCAGTTGTGATAGCATATGGTGTAGTTATTCCTTGTTGCGCGAGTGGTGTATTTGGGCCTGGTGCACCTTCCCAATGTGAGCTGTTGAGTAGGGTGACAGTAAAGTGATTGGGGGCAAGTTGTTCCCAGTTAGCTGTGATTGTTACATTTACAGGAGGCGTTGGCATATGGAATGCAGCAATAGGACTGCCGACATGGTTAATCCTCGTTTGTAGTCCAAGAGGGTCAGTTGTCCATCCTGTGAAACGGTATCCTTCTCTATGTGCACTTATTGGTACCATGGCTCCACCAGAGATGCCTTCCATAACTACTGGAGGAGTGGTAGTACCCAAACCTAAGTTGATGGTAACAGTGGCAACAGGGTCTGCATCACGACGCCATTGACCTATAACTGATACAGTACTGTTGGGCATTGTGAAGGTACCGTGATTGGTATCAGTTACAGGGCTAATATGAACATCATGAGAAAACCATCCCACGAACTGATAACCCGTTCTTGTGCCTGGTACTAAGGTTACAGAATCTCCGACTGTATGCGTGTCTCCAGAGGTTGGCAAACTTCCATTAATGGATGTTGTACCGGTTGGTGTGTGGTTAATTATTACAGGACGGGGAGGGGTGGTGACTTGAGTCCATGTGGCAATTATGGTTACAGGTGCGTTTGGCATTGTAAAAGACGTTGCCCGTAGATATGGGTTTTCAAAAGTTATGCCACTGGAAGGGGCATATGGAACCCATCCAGCAAACGTATACCCTTGCCTCGCTGGGGCATATATGTTGACCGTTTCACCAGCGGCAAATTGACGTTCTAAGATTTGAAACGGACCTCCTTGCCCAGTTACAGAAGCTAATCTGGTACGAAGCGTTACTGTGTTGGTAGGAGTTGGGGTTGCATTCACTACATGTGTTAACGTTGCGCTTAGTGATGAATCAGTAAAGAGGCTTGAAGCATTCGCTACTGCGCGTACTTGTATGATATATGTGCCTGGGGTTGCTAAACTGTTTGTCGGGAGAGTAAAAGTATTTCCAGTTACGGTGTTAGCCACTGGTATTCCGTTAACATAAACACGATACTGTGTTCCGGCTGCATTACTACTGTTCCATGTTAATACGTAATTCGTACCCAAACCACCTTGGATAACCGGTGGGTTAAGAGGTCGGATTTGTGGTTGGGTAGGATTATAGCGTAAATGTTCACTATGTCCGGAATCACTGCCAGATGTTCTTATCGCTCTAACAGTAATATAATTATTGGATTGCTCGAGGTTTGTATGGGGTATTCGATGGGAAGTATTGCCGTTGCCATTCAAGGTAGCAACAGGGGTATTGTTTACATACACACGATAACCGCTTGCCCCAGGTACAGGGTTCCATGATAGTAGGTAGCCATCACCAGTTGAGTCACCCAATGTCAAGCCATTCGGAGGATGAAATGCTGGGGGGGGTGGTACTGGTTGGAAATATGCTCGGACACTAAGGTTGCTACCACTATGAGTATTACTCAATCCCTCTATTGTTAACACATTATTCGCACCAACGATAAAAAGATTTGCATCGAAATCGGGGCTACCATTTATAGTCCATCGGTAAAACTCCCACCCTGAATTTGGGTGTGGAGTGAAAGATAGCGTACTTCCAAATCCAACATTTCGAGTTTGATTCTCAGAAAAAGTGAATGTCTCATTTGGTGACGTCAGATGATTCGGTGGTAAAGTGAAGGACCCAGAAGCACTACCACCACCTTCACTTGGGATAAGTGTTACATTGGTGGAGAATAGCATCGCTGCATTTGCTGAAATCCCGCCAAAGACCCCCACCATAATACAAAGCGATAACACAACCGCCATGCATTTCTTTATTACCTTCATATTTGTAAAACTCCTTCCATACATAAGTAATTTATATTAACTCAGTTAAAATCATACTGAGGTAGCTGCTG
>Ga0123355_10008466_pt1 | contig 15537 bp, 17 predicted proteins | sample TergutEmb28metaG_3_FD_89872 | JGI IMG/M metagenome (GOLD analysis project Ga0123355, IMG submission 89872) | Embiratermes neotenicus P1 segment gut microbial communities from Petit-Saut dam, French Guiana - Emb289 P1 | ecosystem: Host-associated > Arthropoda: Insects > Digestive system > Gut ... | reverse complement strand
GCTCAGCTGGTTGTGCCGCTTACAGTGCGGCAAAGACGGCGTGCGATAAGGCGCCCTTTTAGCATCCAGCCGCCCCCGCCCAGCGACACCACAACCCCGCCCCGTTGTACGGTGCCGCTTGTCCACTCCCCGTCCAATACCACATTGCGGAGCGTTAGGCTAGATCCCGCCAACGTTACCGTAAAGTGTCGCTGACCGGAGGTTGTCTGGGTATAGGTTGCCGCTATGGACGAACTTTGGCTGATAATCGTAATCTTTCGCCCGCCATTAACAGTAATTCCGCTTCCCCCCGTAATCCCGCCGGTGGGCAAGGCAAACACCGCCGTTCCATTCGCAGGTACGGCGTTAATTTTTGCCACCAAATCCGCATGGCTCGTCACGTTCACCGACTGGGCCAGTAATTCCGTATAAGATGGCGCCGCCTCAGCCGTCCCCCCGAAATAGGCAATGATTCCGAGAGACAGCACAAAAACGAAAATACATATCGCTATAACTCGTACATGTTTGCGCGTTTTCATATATCATCACCTTTCCCCTTCCTCCAATCATGCTGTTTTCGAGTTTCCGTGCGGGCTAGGTATGCCTTTCCAACTTCGTATACATTATATAAAACAAATCGACATGCTTCAACAGATTTAACTGCATTTAACAAAATGTTTCTAAAGTTATGACAAATATTTGAATATTATGAATTGGAATGATCGTTAAATATCGAGAGCCTAATTAACTATGATTTTCATGAAAGCAAAAAACAGCATAAGTTGTAATCATCAGACCGTTCTTTTTTGTTTTGCTTGGTGGTTCCACAGTCACGGCACCCCACTGAGAGAGTCCAGGACAAGTGGCAGTGGTGACCGTTGCAGAATGAAGTAAAGAAGAGGTTTGCAAACCCTTGCCTGTGGGCATAGACGTTGAAATATTTATCCACCACCCTGCAAGCCAAGTTGGAGCAGTGGGAAGCGGCAGCAAAATATCCATGTGAGCTATGATCTGCTGGGGAATATATAGCAAATTAACTTGAGCATGGTTTTGAGATAATGCCAAACAGAAAAAAGAGCGAAGTTTTGTCCAATAACGGACAACTTCGCTCTTTTTTGTTGATTTCAGCATTTATGCCTTGGTGCTTGCGCTTAGCCAGATAAGATGAACTATATATAAAGCACAATCGGAGGCTTGCCCGAGGAGCACTAGTTTATACATCTTCCTTAATCAAAACCTTATTTCCCTCAACTTGTAACTTCCTGCGGCAGAATAAATCCATTGCGCGGGGGAGAATTTCCCATTCGGCTTGTTCCATCACGCGGCGCTGGAGCATACTCGCTGTGTCGTCTTGTAAGACATCTACAGCTTTTTGCAGGATAACAGGACCTTGGGCGATCTCCTCTGTCACGAAATGGGCGGTGGCACCTGATACTTTAATGCCTGCATCGATTACCTGCTGATGTACCGTGCGATCATAGCATCCCGGTCCTGTGAAAGAGGGGAATAAAGACGGATGTACATTGATGATGCGGTTCTCATACTCTTTGACAATGGGGCGTTGCAGAATTTGCATGAAGCCCGCCAGCACCACAAGTTCCACATCCAGATCATGCAATTTTTGCAAGAGTGCCGTGTTAAACGTCCGTTTCGTTGGGAACGCCGTAACGTCCACTACGCTGACCTCAATTCCGGCTGCTCTGGCGCGGTCTAAGGCGTAGGCGTTTTGGCTGGATGATACCACCGACACGAGATCACAGTTTTGAATTTCGCCAAATAGTCTCGCTGCCAAGATCGCCTGTAAATTCGATCCACCGCCGGAAACTAAGACAACTGTTCTAACCAAGAAAGACGACCTCCCTCTGTTTGAGACTTTCATTTATCATATCATTATATACCAAAACCGCCTCTTTTTCAAGCAAAAGAGGCGGTTTGTTTTAGCCTTATTTGATTTCTTGTTCGAGCTTATCAAACTCCGGTATGCTGAAGAACCCGCCAAAGGTGATCTCAAAGCCCTCACAGAGCTATAGTTCGTTGCACAACGTTATTTAGGAGATACGAACATCTTAGTCCACCAAGCAAACACGTCATAAAGTACCATTATCCACATCGCGATAGCGGCTACTCCGAAGCTTGTTACAAAATTGTTTATAAGGCTTGCACGAGTTATCCCCATCAGTACATATGGGAAAATATAATAAAGTGTTAAAAATGCAATGGAAAGAATTGAACCGCTAATTAGTTTTTTTATGCTTTTAGCCGAAAAGTTAGCTTTTATCACCTCCCCACTCTTTAAGCGTTTACGGAGTTTTACAATAATTCGTACAAACAGACCGATATATATAATGCCTACAGCACACACAATGGAAAAGAATATATCAGACATTTGATTCCAATCACGCCCAAGAGTAGTAAACGTACCATTTAAAACAGCCTCCAAAGGCATCGTACCCAAATCGTCAACCCATAATCTTAGATTGGCTAAAACCACTACAGCGGTATTGTTTTCTGGCAGTATTCTTATTAGAGCAGCCCAAGTCGGTCTGTCCCCCATATGCTCTATACTGCCATTTTCTTCGTTTATAAACCACCCACCAGAAAAGAAAGAGCCGCTGTCTGCAACAATTACATCCGAATAATAATGAAGTGTATGCGACCTTTGCACAACTCTAGCAAATTGCTCTGACACCTCTACTATACCAAGTTGTATTCCTGCCCAGCGTGCTAAATCTGCTACGCTAGAATATATCCCGCCAGTAGGAATGTTTGTGCTGTGGGTATATATGCCATAAGCACCTTGTCTTACTTGCAAGAACCCACGCACATAGCCGTTTACCGCTTGCCCGGAAGTCCTTGCTCGCTGTGTATTTGTAAAAGTATTGTATAAGCCAATAGGGTGCAATACCTGCTGTATCATAAAATCCTCATAAGGTTGACCGCTTACGGCTTCTATCAACAAGCCCAAGATAATATATCCCATGTTACTGTATACGACATTTGTAGATGGATAAAAGTCGAGTTCCATGCCGATTAATCTTGCAATAAATTCATCTGTTGTTTCTGTTAGTGCGGCTCTTGGAAAACGGTTTTCGTTTTGAGAAAGACCGCTTGTATGGTGTATGAGATTGTAAATGGATATATCTTCATGTGGTACAGGCATACCGTTATAGTGAACCTTAAACCAAGGCAAATGCTGATTTACAGGGTCGTATACAGAAAGCAGTCCCATATCTTCTAGGAGCAAAACACCAAAGGCTGTAAAAGGTTTTGTAACAGAAGCTATTTCAAACACGGTATCCAGTTCGCTGTTTTTTAGTATGAATGATGTCTCTTCGTCTTGAATTACTGCAACTGCGGCGTTAGGAATACCTGCTCGCCTTAATTCATTCAAGATATGTTCTTCTGCTTCGATGCTCATGCCAGCTTGTGCGAACATAGCTGTTGGCAATGCAAAAATCAGCGCAATAAGGCACAGCGCCGTTGATAGTACATTTCTCTTAATCATGTTCTTCACTTGAAATTCCCCCACTCATTTTTTCTGCCACTATTTTGCAAATCCCACCAACTCTACGCCTGTCATATGCTTAATACAAAAAACCACCTGCCCTCGATATTTTCTTTGTAATATCGAAGTATAGCAGATGATTTTTCAAAATCAATGGGAGTATTACCGAGTGGTGAAATATGATGCCTGAGTTGCAAAATTATGGCGCGAGTTGCAAATGCCTACATTTATTTTTGGGGATTTTATTTGTTTAGTTCTCTTATTTTTTTCATCATTTCAGTCGTTTTTAATTTAGTCCGGTAGAAGTCTATCGCCATTACTATAACATGAACAATTACTACCATACCCGCAAATGCAAGTACAAGGCGTGGCTGATTCCACGAAATCCATCCCATAAAAATGGCAATAGACAAAACAATCACTATACCCACAAGTACGCAAATAATGTGTCGTACAAACAACTCTAACCGATGCAGTTCTTTTTTTGAATAGAGAACCAACTCTGCTGAACCTGTTAATGCAGACATTACAGCAACGGCAAATATGCTGCTAACCGTCACAAAATCAAATCCCATCAGTAGTCTGTATATACCCATCGTAATCGTTATGCAAAAAAAATTGCTAAAGAAATTATCTAATATTCTCTTTGATATTTCATCAAGACTCATAATTTATCCCTCCAACTATATTCCAAAGGCTCTCTTAAACTCATCTACATAGTATCGTGTAATAACGACTCGTTCTTTGTTTGCCAAAACGGCTTCAGCCCTGCCGGACAGGGAAGGGCGGACAGCCGTTACTTTGCTCAAATTCACGATAGTTGACCTTGATATTCGGAAGAAACCCTTCAAGGCCAATTCTTCTAATTCGTAAAGTTTTTGCTTTGCTTCGTATACATCTTTTTCGCAATAAATAAATGTCTTTTTGTCTACTGCTTCAAAATAGTAAACATCCGAGGGAGCTATCTTATGAAGTTCGTTGCCAACGTTTGCAACAAGTGTACTGCTCGGTGTTTTGAAAACGTTTAGCATATTTAAAAGCTCGGAGCTTATATCATGGCATAGCACAATAATTTCTTCCTCAGCACCCGCAGGGGGCTCTTTTATCGTGATTTTCAAAGATTATCACCGCCTGAAAATGAGTTTTGCTGCTTGTTATGGTCAAACTATTTGAAAAGAGACTCAAGCTTTTCGCAAATATTTTTTTGTTCCACAAGAGCAACAACTTAAAAGTATAATGCAATCCGACAATCATTGCAATGCAAAAAGCAGTAAGATGTAAATATTAAGGTGTAAGTTGTAAATATAAGCAGGTAAGTTGCAACCCACTTGAAAAGCTTGAGTCTCTTTTCAGGTGGGTTGCCTTAAATTATGCACGTAGGGGCAGACCTTGTGTCTGACCCCGTTTAGGGTGAACACAAGGTTTTGCTCCCCCGACAGACGCCTCAAAAAAGCGCAAACGGCATTGCCGTTTGCGCCCTTCTATCATGAGTATTACATCCGCTCCGGTGCGGATACGCCCAGGATATCCAAACACGTTGCAATTACACTGCGGGCAGTATCCGCCAGCTTGAGGCGGGCGCGGAGGACTTCCGGTGCTTCGCCTTTGATGCGGCAATGGCTGTAGAAGCTGTGGAAACTTGCCGCCAAATCACAGGCATAACGATTGAGCTTGGACGGATCCTCATCCCGTGCCGCCATGCGGATTTCCTCCGGCAGGCTTGCGATGCGCTTGATGAGATTATGCTCGTCCACACCTGCTAGTTGGGCTAGGTCTACAGTCTCAGCCGAGACAACTTGTTCGCCCTCTTCTGCCAGTGCTTTGACCAGACTGCAAATCCGCGCATGGGCGTATTGGATATAGTAAACTGGGTTTTCGCTGTCCTGCCGTACGGCAAGACCCAAATCAAACTCCAAATGCGTATCCGGTTTTGTGCTAAAGAAGAAACGCGCCGCATCCCGTGGGATTTCATCCAAGAGGTCTGCCAGCGTAATAGATTTCCCTGTCCGCTTGGAGACACGCACTGTCTCACCATCCCGCGTTAAGCGGACAAGTTGCATGATGAGGAAATCCATTTTGTCCGGATCAACTCCGATTGCCGGCAAGATTTTCTTAAAGCGAATCGCGTGACCGTGGTGATCGGCACCCCAAACGTCGATGACCCGATCGAAGCCCCGTTTGATGAACTTATCCCGATGATAGGCAATATCTGCCGCGAAATAGGTGTAGTGTCCGTTTGCGCGGCGGAGAACATCATCTTTCTCCGCCCCCAGATCAATGAGATTGAGCCAAAGGGCACCGTCTTTTTCATAGGTGTGTCCGCCGTCAGTGAGTAGCTGAATGGTTTCATCCAGCTCGCCGGAATCATAGAGCTCTGTCTCTCTAAACCAGCGGTCAAAGGTGATGCCGTAGTTTTTCAGATCTCGCTCCATTTTTGCAATGTTGTATTTCAGACCAAAGTCCATAAGTGTGGCGCGCCGTGACTCTTCGTCTACTTCCAGATAACTGTCGCCGTGCTCGTCATAAAACACCCGCGCAAGTTCACGGATGTCCTCGCCGTGATAGCCATTTTCCGGGAATGTTACCGCATCTTCGCCGCGAATGAGTTGGATATAACGTGCCTCTAAGCTAAGCGCAAAAAGCTCTACCTGGTTTCCGGCATCGTTTACATAGAACTCCCGATATACATCATATCCGGCACGGTCTAAGACAGATGCCATCGTATCACCCAGCACGCCGCCGCGGGCATTGCCGATGGTCATGGCTCCTGTCGGGTTGGCAGAGACGAACTCCACCATTACACGCGCACCTTGTCCAATATCGATGCTGCCGTAGTCCTTACCCATGGTTTCTACTGCTTGTAAGACCTCTCGATACCAACAGTCCGCCAGGCGGAAGTTTATAAATCCGGGACCTGCGATCTCCACAGCGCGGAAGTAGCTGTCAGTCAGATCAAGGGCTTCTACCAACGCTTCTGCAATTTTTCTTGGCGGTAATCCAAGGGGTTTCGCCGCTGCCATTGCCCAAGCGCTTGCATAATCGCCGTTTTTCTCATCCCGCGGAATGTCGATGGTGCCTTGCACCTCTGCACCGCCCTGGGGAAGTGCGCCGCTTTCCACCGCCCTTGCATAGGCATCCTCAAGTAATGTGCCTATCTCTCTTTTTGCGACTTCTACCATGTTTGCCATCTGCCTACGCTCCTTTACTGATCTTTACGCCCGGTTCCCGAACGTTGATTACAAAACTGTTTTCACTCACCACAACACTGTCCAGGTCTATGATATACGCAATCTCCATCTCGCCGCCGGTGTCGTCTAGTCCGCAACGGAGCCGCTTCGTATCGACTCCCATTGTGGCGGCACCGTAGGGGGTTTCATAGAGGAACACATGTTTTTTCCCCTGTTCGAATACCATTTGGGCATTTAAGCTTCCCTCGCGGGTGAGTGTGACCATTTGCGGGTTTACACGAAAGGTGGTGCGTGTGCCCTCCATACCGGTCACTTCACTTTCCATGTAGGAAAATTCAGTTTCTGTGCCATTATGGGTATATTCCCCATTTGTGATTAACTCAATAACCTCGGCATCTTCGGTCAAATACGATCCCGTACCTTGGGTACCTTTTATAGATATGATTACATCTTTCATCTTGTGTTTGCCTCAGTTTCTTTTGTGGAGGATTATTATACCACAATTCAATTTAAACTACAATCCAAATTGTTTGATGAGAGTGGTTAAATGTTATTTTGGCAAAATAAAAAGCCCTTGAGAAAAGGCGATGGTTCTTATATCGATGTATAACTTGGGAGGGGCGGTGTGAAACTTTTTCAATAAGCTAAGGTTCAGCAAAGGTAGCCCCCTTATAATCATGGTACACCCAAGGCGGTGACAAAAATTTTAGGAGGTCATGATTATGACAAAGACAAGAAAGTTCGGAATGAGACAAATGGGAGTCCTTGCACTGTGCGTATTGTTGCTTGGCGGAGGAACAGCATTGGCGGCTAACCATGTGATACGCCCAAATGTGACGGTTACAGTCGGGGATGGAGCAGAATTTGATCTCCCGCCCGGCTTCTACGCACCGGAAGGTGCAGAGGTTACAAGCGTAACTGTTGAAGCGGAAGACGGGGAAGAGTTCGAAGGTACACTTGAGTTTCGCCAGACAATCGGCGAAGATGGGACAACAAGGAGCAAATATTCTGTCGATGACGGGATTACTTGGAATCTAGTGGATGCCGAATAGAACACTTTTATCTATGTGGAGGAGAGGGGCAGGTGATATTTGTACCTGCCTGTTCTCTTTTGCTCCGCCTATGTTATAATAAACAAAACCATTCTCGTGAGGATAGTATGAAGATTTTACTTGTGGAAGATGAAATATACATCGCAAGACCAATTGAACAACTTCTGAAAAAGAATCATTTTTCTGTAGATGTAGCCCACGATGGAGAGCATGGGCTTGATTGCGGATTGACAGGTATTTACGACATTATCATCCTAGATATTTTAATGCCGAAAATGGATGGGATTGCAGTATTAAAAAGTCTGCGTGAACATGATATTGCAACTCCGGTGCTGCTCCTCACGGCAAAAGATCAACCGAGAGACAAGGTGTGCGGTCTGGATAGCGGCGCAGATGATTATCTTGCAAAGCCCTTTGATAATGAGGAACTATTAGCACGCTTGCGGGCACTCGGCAGACGCAAGAAAGACGCATTTTTGCCGGATGGCTTGCTGAACTATGGGGATATTACCCTAAACCCGCATACGCTGACGTTTTCTTGTAAAGGTGATACAGTGAAATTGAGTCCGAAAGAGTCGCAATTGCTGGAAATGCTGATTCAAAATGGTGCGGTGCCGATTTCAAAAGAGAGAATCATAGAAAAAATCTGGGGCTATGACTCCGAGGCAGAACACAACAATGTGGAATATCACATATCTCTATTGCGCAAAAAGCTGGCGGCGGCAGGGGCTGGTGTAGCAATTCAAATGACACGCAATGTAGGGTATTCGCTGAAAGTGGTGGAACATGAAGCATAATACAGCCTTATTGAAAAAACTTCGAAATCGGTTTTTTACGCTTTTCATCTCCGTTTTCCTCGCTGTTATTATCGGGGCATTTTCGGTCATTTATATCGGGACATATCATACGATACAGCGGGAAATTGATATACGACTAGAGGTCGGTGCATTTTTGCAGTCACAAGCCTATGAGATGCCCGATCCCTTGCTTGTGCATATTAACCTATCCGAAACAGGAGATGTCGCTAACGTAGACTCTTTGCTTGATCTACCCCAAAACATATTGGAGCAAATGGTGTTCCTTGTTGCGGAAAAATTCCCTCCGATGCAGTTTGAGACAATGGAGCATGAAATTTTTGAGAACTCTTTGCAGGTGTTGGATGTTGATTCAGGCATAGAGGATATGACCTCCGCATCCATCCGCGCCGGAGGACGAGAGTGGCGTTTTGTCTCATCCGCCACCTCTTTCCGCTCTACAGTAGATGAAAGCGGAAATATGGTACACATGGAAATGGGGACAAGTCTGACATTTTTGGATGTGACAGAATACAATCAGACCTTATCATCCCTTGTGCGTACTCTGCTACTATTGGGCCTTATCTTGTTTCCGCTTATTGCAGGTATCAGCTTCTTTTTCTCAAATCGAGCGATGAAGCCGATTGCTGCGACATGGGAAAAACAAAAACAATTTATTGCCGATGCCTCACATGAACTGAAAACGCCCATTACAATTATGAAAAGCAATTTAGGCATCGTCATGTCGAATCCCAATGAAACAGTAGGCGAACAGATGGAATGGCTGAACTATGTTGAAACCGGAGCGAATCGAATGTCAAAGTTGACTTCTGATTTATTATCCCTGGCAAATGCAGATAGTCCGGATTTGCAAGTGCAAAGAGAACACTTTGATATGAGCGGTGTGATTGCCGGCTTAGTACATGAACTGGCGGCAAAAGCGAATGAAAAGAATATTGCAATCATCACATCTATTCAGCCGGATATAACAATTTACAGCGACCAAGAAAAGCTAGTGCAAATTGCAACAGTTTTGCTCGACAATGCAATCAAATACTCTGCGCCAAACGGCGCAGTTCAGATCTCATTAGATCGGTTGAATCAAGGCATATTGCTGTCTGTAAGCAATGGTGGACAAGGAATAGGAGCAGCAGAAATTTCTAATATCTTTGACCGCTTCTATCAAACAGAACCATCCCGAAACAGCGGGAACGAGGGCTTCGGATTGGGGCTCTCTATTGCAAAAGCATTGGCTGACAAGCTGGGTGCTAGTTTATCCGTAACGAGTGAGCAAAATAAAAACACGACATTTACGCTTGTGTTATAGCTTGCAAAGTATGCACGTAGGGGCAGACCTTGTGTCTGCCCCCGTTTCGGGCGAGGTCATCCCGCTCGCGGCACACTCCGAGGGTATGCGGGCGGGATAACCCCGCCCCTACAAAGTGCCATCAACTACTACAGGGGCGATTATCAATCACCTGTGGGCGGCGAACAGCCGTCCAGTGGTGTTGTACACTGCAGAACACCATCATGGGCGTTTCTGCCCATTGCTTCGCAGGAAAAATCGTGGTATACTGAAACACAAAAATGCAGTAGGAGGACTTGCGATGGCTTTTTATTTTGATGCCCCGTCCCATACCTTTAGTGAATACCTACTTGTTCCAGGCTATTCTTCGGCAGAATGTGTGCCGGATAATGTCACGCTGAAAACGACAGTCACACGGTATAGAGTGGGGGAAGAAGCGTCTGCTGTTACGATGAATAGCCCCCTTGTCTCGGCTGTAATGCAGTCTGTTTCAGATGACAAAATGGCGGTTGCTCTGGCAAAAGAGGGTGGGATTGCCTTTCTCTTTGGTTCCCAACCCATCGAAAGTCAGGCAGAGATGGTGCGCCGTGTGAAGAGCCACAAGGCGGGCTTCGTGTCCTCTGAGTCAAATGTGCGTCCGGACCAGACCATGGCAGATGTTTTGGCGCTAAAAGAGAAAACCGGTCACTCAACTGTGGCGGTTACCCATGATGGGACCGCTTCCGGCAAATTCCAAGGACTTGTCACCAGTTGGGACTATCGCCCCAGTCGGCTGGACCCACAGACACCGGTGTCTGAATTTATGACCCCCCTTGCAAAACTGATTCACGCGAAAGAGGGCGTAACCCTCAAAGAGGCAAATGATATCATCTGGGACAACAAGCTAAACACCCTCCCCGTGTTAGACACCAAGGGACGGCTTGTGTCCTTTGTATTTCGCAAAGACTATGACAGACACAAAGCAAATCCGCAAGAGCTCCTTGATGCAGATAAGAGCTATGTAGTTGGTGCGGGAATCAACACCATCGACTATAAAGAGCGCATTCCGGCACTGGTAGAAGCTGGTGTAGATGTCCTCTGCATCGACTCTTCCGAGGGTTATACCGAATGGCAAAAAATGGTGCTGGATTTTGTCCGCGCAGAGTATGGTGAGGACGTGAAAATCGGTGCTGGAAACGTGGTTGATCGAGATGGATTTCGTTTCCTGGCAGAAGCAGGCGCGGATTTCATCAAAGTTGGCATCGGCGGCGGCGCGATCTGTATCACGAGAGAAGCAAAGGGCATCGGTCGGGGACAAGCCACAGCGGTCATCGAAGTAGCCAAGGCGCGGGACCAATATTTCAAAGAGACCGGCATCTACGTACCCATCTGCTCAGACGGCGGCATCGTCCACGACCATCATGTGACCTTGGCGCTTGCCATGGGCGCAGACTTCTGTATGCTGGGTCGTTATTTTGCCCGCTTTGATGAGAGTCCGGGCAGAAGAGTTATGGTAAACGGCAGCTATATGAAAGAATATTGGGGCGAGGGTTCTAATCGTGCCCGCAACTGGCAGCGCTATGACTCCGGCGGCGACAAAAAGCTGAGCTTTGAAGAGGGGGTTGACTCCTATGTCCCCTATGCAGGGAGCCTGGCAGACAATGTAGCCCTCACCCTTGCAAAAATGCGCTCTACCATGTGCAACTGCGGCGCGCTTACCATCAGAGAACTCCAAGAAAAAGCACGTTTGACCCTTGTGTCCTCTGTGAGCATTGTAGAGGGCGGCGCCCATGACGTGGTACTCAAAGACCAAACCGGACAAAACTAGAATGTGTTACACTTAGAACAATAAGCCAGGGAAAGAGATCGCTTGGGAGGGATTTTACAATGAGTCCGGATACCCTCAGAGACAAAACCTGTTTCTTCACAGGACATAGAGACATTCCCCTTGACGCATATCCGGCTGTACAAGCCAAGTTAAAGTCTGCGGTGGAATCACTCATTAAAAAGGGTGTACAATATTTCGGAGTCGGCGGTGCTTTGGGCTTTGACACCATTGCAGCCTTGACGGTGTTACAGCTCAAAAAGGAACATCCGCAGATTCGGCTTATTTTGATCTTGCCTTGTAAGGGTCACGACTTTAGCTGGCAAGGCAAGGACAAGCAGGTGTTTGAAACCATCCGCAAGCGTGCGGATAAGGTGATTCATACCACGGATCGCTACTACGATGGCTGTATGTACAAGCGAAACCGTCACATGGCGGACTCTGCCGGCTGGGGCATCGTCTATCTAAAGCGAGCAACAGGCGGCACAGCCTATACCGCAAGCTATGCCCGCAGTGTGGGTGTGAATATCATAAACCTTACCGATGATGAAGAATAGATTTGAAAAAGTAAGCCCCTCACATCCAATGGATGTGAGGGGCTTTTGTGATGTTGGACTGGAAATAAGTGGAAATGGGTAAACTCAATCTAGTCACAAGGAAGTTTGTGAACGAATTACACATACAGGAGGATCTAAGATGAACAAACTCAAATGCATATGTCTTGTAGCAGGTGCACTTTCCCTGCTGGGCTTGCCGCAAGTCGGAGTGGCATATGGAAATGATGAAGTTGACGTGTATGAGGTGGAATATGAATTAGAGATAGAAGCAAAGACTGAGACCATGCCCATCGTCTGGGTGGAAAAAGTGCCGGATATCGTGGATGCACTAGACCCCGCTCCTCCACCGCCGCCACGCAGATGGACATATCAGGATGTCACCACCCTGTCCCGCATGGTCTGGGGTGAGGGACGCGGTGTTTCCCGCAATGAGCAAAAACTCATTGTATGGACAGTCTTAAACCGCTTGGACAATGGCAGGTATGGAAACTCCATCCGCCAGATCGTAACCGCCCGAGGGCAGTTTGTTGGCTATCACTCCGGCTTCCCCGTGACAGATGCAATTCAGGAAGTAGTGATCTATGTGTTAGAGGCGTGGGACAGGGGAGAGGACGCGAAAGTGTACCCACCCTTTGCGAGAGACTCAAACTATCTATACTTCCGCGGAGACGGTCGCCACAATTGGTTTCGCGCCCGCTATCGGGGATAAGTATCAGTTGGCAATATGGAGCGGGGTCATCCCGCCCCTCGCTTGTTTTATCAAAGCAAAGTCCTCTGTGCAGTAAGCCAGAGGGCTTTGCTCATTGTAAAACGGTCCTATATATGGTAAGCTGGTTATAGTGTAGTCCTAAGTAGGAGAGAGATATGCCGCAGAAGCGTCCGATCACAAAATTCACGCTCTACTACCAGAGTGTGCTAAAACTTGCCTTGATGATCGGCGGCGTGGGCGTTCTCTTGTTTAGCATCGGACTCGTGTTTTTGTTCCGCAGCACCACCACATTCACTGACCTACTTTTACTCAGCATTGCGGGACCGCTCTATCTTACGCTGATTTTAACGGTGATCCTCTCACCGCCTGCTTTGCGCGGCTTGTATTTGCTTGCAAAGCAGGAGAAGTTTCTTGGCTTTTGCTTTCGTGTGGAAATGGAGAACGATCAGATCACCAAGGGGGTCTATCAATCTTCAAGCTGGTTTATTATGGGTGATTCCTCTACAATCATCGCCGTGCGGAGAGACTACATTGTGCGGCTTGAAAAGCTCAAAATCATAAAAGGTCGTCATGGGAACCGCTATCGGATTACTCTTGTCGGCGCAGATGGTAAAAAACAAAGGCTGACAGGCAATCATGCTTCGATTGGCAGTTTGCAAAAATGGTTTCGGGAGAAGCCGGAGATAGATAGCGAAAGGAATGTCTCGGATGACAAGAGAGAGAATCAAAATCAATGAAGACCTTTGCGTGGGCTGTAGCCTTTGCGTAAATGCCTGTCAGGAGGGCGCACTTCAGCTTGTAGACGGAAAAGCAAAACTCGTGCGTGCAGATCATTGTGACGGCTTGGGCAGATGCCTGCCTCTTTGCCCAACAGATGCGATCTCCTTTGAGCCTGTAGAGAGCGGTGACCTCGACGCTTTGGAATCTATAGTGAGTGATATTCCTGATGTCTCGGAATGCATGGCGGGCGGGATAAGCCCGCTCCTGCCTCACCCCGCCGCAGGACATGCAGGGACGGGGTCATCCCGCCCGCATAACACAGACTCTGCACTCAAGCAATGGCCGATTCAGATTCAGCTTGTAAATCCCAATGCGCCATTCTTTCAGAATGCGCATCTGCTCATCGCGGCTGATTGTGCGGCGTTTGCATATCGCAACTTTCATGAAGACTATATACAAGGTCGAACTCTGCTCATCGGCTGCCCGAAGCTGGATGATGCAGACTATGCCCAAAAGCTCGAACAAATTCTACGCGCAAACGAGATCCGATCTATCATGCTTGTCCGCATGGAAGTTCCCTGCTGTGCCGGTATTGTAGGGGCGGCGGAAAAAGCCCTCAAACACTGCGACAAGACAATTCCATGGCAAGTGGTGACGCTCTCGCTGGATGGTCGGGTGTTGGGTGGTGCAAATTGACAAAAACGGTAAAATGTGATATTTTTAACAAGAGCTTACTGTAAGCTGATTCTGCCAAAAGAAACGGAGAAAATTAGATGAGACGTACAAAATTGATCGCAATCCTGTTGGCTGCACTCCTGATGATTGGTCTGTTTGCCGCTTGTGGAAACCAAGCGCCGGAACCGACATCGGAGCCCACGCCAGAGGTAGAAGAAACACCAAACGCAGCACCTGAGCCGGAGGAACCAGAGGGAGGCTTAGAGCATGTCCACGTCCGTGTCGGCACCTTGCGCGGTGTACTCGGCATGGGAATGACAGCAATGATGCACTGGACAGAAGATGAAAACTATACGTTCACACTAGGCGGCACACCGGAAGAAATGACAGCGGGACTTCTCAGCGGCGCACTGGATATCGCGGCGGTTCCGGTCAATGTGGCATCGACCCTTTACAATGTGACCGAGGGTGAAGTAAAAATCATCGCAATTGGTGCCTTTGGTGCGTTTTATATTCTGGATACAACAGGCGAAATTGAAACCATAGAAGACCTCCGCGGGCGCACCATCCACTCCGCAGGGCAAGGCGCAACACCGGAATTTGCACTTGCCTATATCCTGCGCGGCAACGACATTGACCCGCAAACAGATGTAAACATTGAATTTCACACAGAAAACGCAGAACTTGCCACTTTGATGGTGGCAGGGGAAGTGGAAATCGCCTTACTGCCCCAGCCCTTTGTCACCACAGTGACCAACCAGAATGAGGACATTCACATTGCCCTTGACCTAACGGAAGAGTGGAGCGCAATTTCTCCAGACTCTGCCATGGCAACAAGCGGCGTTGTTGTGCGTACAGAGTTCTTGGAAGAAAACGGAGATTTGGTGCGCACATTCATTCAAGACCTTGCAGCGTCTATCGATTTCGTCAATACCAATATCGACGAAGCGGCAGAACTGATGGAGTATTTTGACATCATTCCCGCCGCCGTCGCCAGACGTGCAATCCCCATGAGCAATCTGATCCACATCAGCGGTGCGGAGATGATTCCGCTGATCAATGGTTTTTTGACCGTACTATATGAAGCAAATCCACAATCAGTGGGAGGCTCTTTGCCTGATGATGCGTTTTTCTTCTTGGGATAGACCCAAACGGCTTATAATCAAAATAGCAGCGATTTTGTTCTGGCTCCTAGTATGGGAGGCGGCAAGTCGCTATGTGGGACGGGAGATACTGCTTGTATCTCCT
>Ga0123355_10008465_pt1 | contig 15539 bp, 7 predicted proteins | sample TergutEmb28metaG_3_FD_89872 | JGI IMG/M metagenome (GOLD analysis project Ga0123355, IMG submission 89872) | Embiratermes neotenicus P1 segment gut microbial communities from Petit-Saut dam, French Guiana - Emb289 P1 | ecosystem: Host-associated > Arthropoda: Insects > Digestive system > Gut ... | reverse complement strand
CTTTTTTTTTTTCCTGAAAAATCTTTTTTTTTTTTTTTTTTTTTTGGCTGTGTTGAATGGGGTTCTGTCATGTGGTATGGTTTGTTGACTGTGTGTTTGTGCGTGTGTGCTTGTGGCTGTTTTCTGGGATGAGCTTTGTAGAAGGATAAGAAGGTTGAGCGTCGAAGAAGTAGTGAAAGGAAACTGATGGGAAGACAAGTGGATCAAATGCGAAGGAACATTCAGAATTCGCAAGATGTGCATTGACTCTGTTTTCACTTCATGACGCATATGAACTCACTTCGATTTCTATTAATGGGAATCCTTCTTGAAAAGTTAAGTGTCTCCCAGACAGTCAACATCGCTTTCCGAAACCCAGACGTTCATTACCGTGCTCACAAAAACCGACCACTGCTCCCTGTACGCAATAAAATAGCTGAAGTGCTTACCTCCCACCCTGTTTCTGAAATGTATTCTTTTAATATTATCCTTCCATCTACTAGTATGTGGTTTTCCACTTGTCCTCTCCTATTCAGACGTTCCGGCCAAAATATGTGTGCATCACCACTGTATCGCCTTTATATAATCATCCTAACGCAATTTGGCAAAGAGTACAAATTACGAAGCCCGGTGAGAATACAATGAAGGTTGTGTAAAATGGTAGTGACTCCACTGATCATATTCTGGCTGGCTCTGCTAGGCAGTATTTTTCAAAATATTGAGAGATAAAATATCAGTTCCCACCTCTTCAGACAAGAGACATTGATTTTCCTTTCACCCAATTCTTGTTCCACGTATGCAAGGGTCGTTTATATTCATTGGTACAGCAACGTCCCCAGTAATGTGAGGGTCGGAGGAGGCAGGGGGAGGGAGGGTTGAACTTTTGTTCTGTGTCATTCGCTTTCATTATGCAGTGGGGTGACACTAATTCATCGAAAGTGTCGGTATAGTGCTTTGTTTGCTATGTAGGTGGTGTAAATTATAGTTGTATAGGATGGACTGTAAATATCCTTACTTGAGTGCGTCGTCGAAAGTGCAGTATGTTTAGATTGGTTGTAACAAGTAGTGCTCAACCCGTGGGTAGCGATCGCAGATATTGTGTACCCCGGCATGGTTAGTGCGGTCAGAGCATTCGCCGAACTTTCAGAGAACTCTGACTGAATGAATTGACTTCGACAGTTGAGCTGCATCCAAACAAGTCAGACTGACAGGCGTTTTACAGAAAATTTCATTCGTGAAACATTCTGGTCCTTGAGAATTTCACTGTTTTGGATTGTTACGCGATGAGGAGTGGCAATTCCTTACCGAAGTTTCGAGACAACCTATCGATCCTGTCTTCAAGGCCCACAAGACCCTTACATTCTCGTCTGTTTCGTGGCGAAAGCCTGAAATCACGCATTTCGATCTGTGTTCACGCTTATAGCGTGCTGAAAATCTCCATCAAATCAAATGCCAAAAGAAACTTCCAAGAGCCCGCAATATTGTTTCATAACATTGAACAGATATTAAAAAGGTAAAGGTCACCCCCATGACATGCCTGTGCAGGAGAGGCCGAGCTGTTCCTCCAAACCATTCGCAACCTGCTCCGACCGCTTTATCGTTGGGATAGACCTGGTTCCCATTGTACACGGCGCTGAATGGTCCTCTGGACCGGTCTGGACGGCACGGAAATATGCAGCAAATACTGTGTGACAAAACCTGCTTGTGTCTGGGTGGTCTGGTGACCTATATCACTTCTCAGCCCTCAATGAAGTGGTCATCGTGTATCTTCCACAAAGTTTCGCACGTCCGGCATATTTCCTTTACTGTGCAGGAAATTAATTGTGTAGGAGAGAGCTTTGAGCGATGTAACTAGCTCGTGATTATTTTATGCAACAAATCGAATTTGGTTACGTACCCAAAACACTGGATCGCGTTAGATCGCTTTATGCATTAAGGCTTCTATGTGATGTCCCCAGACAAAAGAAGGGGCTGAAGGAAACCAGGAGAAGTTCATGTATGTTGAGTTTATTTACCTTAAGTTTACAGCCCAGTCGGTATAGCGACTGGCTACGAGCTGGACGGTCCGGGAATCGAATCCCGGTGTGGGCGAGATTTTCCGCATCTGTCCATACCGACCCTGGGGCCCACCCAGCCTCCTGTACAATGGGTACCGGGTCTTTCCTGGGGGTAAAGAGCGGCCGGGTCATGACGCTGACCCCTCACCCCCTTCTAGTGCCGTGGTCAAGAAAGAGTAGATCTATACTGCTACTCCCTCTATGTGCAGTACGGCCTGTACAGAGCCTCAGTGCCTGTACAAGGGTGCACTTTACCTTTATCTTTACATTATACCGTCTCGTCGCATTTAGAATTTCATCTGTTTTGGTAGCTTCGTGTTATCCAATATGTTAAAGTCATTCCTGCTGTCAAAGTTAAGCAACTCGTAAACACAAAATGAAGAAAACGAATTTTTAGTTGTCTAGATCTTTAGTTAGAGGGGGGTGGGAGTGTGGGAAAGGTCTTTAAGTTGAACACCAATCTGTCAAGTTCCGCGCAACAACAATATTTCACTGCCAACGCAGCCTGCATTAACCTTCCGAACATTCCGCCTGTGGGAACTAATAATTTCTTTTTGAACATCACGTGAAACTTGCGAACCCTGACGTGTGCAGCGAATGAAGGATTAACTGGTGTCGGCTGCCTGTTAGTACACTCTATAGCGGTTTAGTTCCCAATTCGTAGAATCAGTATGACCTCCCTGTCTTTTTGTGACAAGGATCATCGTAATCTTAGTAAGTAACCAACTTGATGCACAAAATCTTGTTTTATAATAAGTTTATTAAATGACTCTACATGTTTCGAGCACTATGTGTTCATCATCAGGAGGTCAAAATTGTATTATACAGCATCTGGCATCGTCACACCTGTAGGTGGCCGTCCCGTGCACTGGACGGCCACCTACAGAGTTTCTTGTATTAACAAGTATAATTATATACGCGGCATCTGCCGTTCAGATTATGCACGACGAATTTAACTTGTGCAGAATTTGTGCGTGGCTAAATGACTGTCTTGCCAAGGTAAGGCAGCAGTGATGCTAAGAGTTATAGATATTTAGAGCTGTAAATTGTGTACCACGAAAGAGAGCTGTATTAATTCTGCTCAGATCTGATCTTTAAACTGCTGTAATTATGGCGGTTGCATCCCCTCCACCCCTCCACCCCAACTGCTGATTTTCTCTTCCGTTCATTGTCTGCCGTAAAACGCAAGGAAGATACACCGATGGTTGCTCCATTGTCATCTAATGTCGCCAAATCTACAATTTTATATTGTCTTGTGGCTACTAAGAGCGTTATTACTTACATCAACTTTGTCCCCATTTTCTTATCTGATTGCCTCTATGGCTGTGGGTTGTGTTCACTTAACTGGTTAATTTCAATTTGCGCCAATGTCGGCCAACTGAACTCTGGATCGTGTGCGTAACGCTGTCCCCAAAATCCCCGAGGGTTCGGTGTCCCTTTGTGCTTGCTGTTCACAGTGCAGCTGACAGCAGACACACCGGAAAGGCCTTGTGCCTCTGACATGTGGATGTCGCGTGGCCTGTCTGACCGTCCACCTGAGTGATGTCACACAGCGAGAAACACTCATGAAACCTCATCTTGGCGTGTAAACAGTTTATGGGCTGAAATGTCAGGCCGGCTGCTCGTCTCCACACAGCTGTAGTACCGAATTTAAGGATGCGTCGACCCTAAATTTTACATCTTGATGACGTCGATATTTTATTCCCTAAACGTATTCATTATTAACCGGTGCTGACCGTCTAATGGTGATGATGTTACTACACAAACATCTATCCTCTAATTAGCCATTTACAAATTGTTACATTTCGAACATCCGTCGGTCTTGGGGCCACCATTAGGGAAATATTGTTTTAATCACCATAAAAACAAGAATATGAGGTTTGTAGCATTAATAAAATTATAGTCATTACGTATATTACAACGCACAATATCAATATTAATATTTAATAATGTACTATATTCTACAGTAAAATAAATCGTTTAAACGTGTTCTTAATTCCCAACACGTGGGTCTGGTTCGTCCTCTCTAGCTTTTAGTGTCTTTATGTAGTATTTACTTGTTAGTATATGACTATAGTGTCTGGGGAATGTTACTGTCGCCTTATTAGCGTACTGCTGTTCAACAGTCAGTATTAGTATTGAATTATGGAATTATGCTATTGAATGTTCTGATACAAGTTTTTTCTTTTCTGAATGTAATCTTATTAACGCTGAAATCTTCGATGTTCTTTTATTTATTGACTACAGTGCGATTTCCCCGATGATCCTACTACCGAAACCTGTCGGAGATTTATGTGTGGATAAATAAAGGACAGCTGTTGGCAAGTGGCCTGTGACGATGTGCTATTAGTTGCAATTTTTACCGTCATTCTGTACCCTTGGGTCTCACAAATTATATCCTCCGTTTGGTTTTCTCCTTCAAAATTCTCGTTCCAAATTTTTGTCTTCCCCATTCGTGCTACGTGCTTCGCTCATCTCACCCTTCTGCGTATGTTGGCGCTAACATCTGGTAAAGAATACAGTCTGAGAATCTCTGTTACTTAACTCTCCTCTTCATCCTGTTACTTTCGTCTCGTCCATATCCAAGTAGTTTCTTCAGCATTGTTTCTCAGGCGCCATTAATCTGTTTTCCTCCCTCAGGACGAAAGATCGCTTTTCACGCTTCTACACAACAACGGACAAAAGTTACAGTTTCGTTTACTTAATGTCTGCAGGAAGCCGGGAAGATGGAAGATGCTGACTGAATGGCAGTATCAGTTCTCGAAATGTAATGTGATGCCACCCACCGTGTTCGTACTGCCTACTGCAGCAGGGAACATTGCAGAACGCGTATCGTAAGACACCAAACCCTGGGAATGACAGTAGGCCTACTCCAAAGACAGAGAAGGGAACAGTGTCACTCTTCTTACTGCACCGGTTTGGTTGTATCTTGCAGAAGGAAGAGAAGTTTGTAATCTTCATGTTTGCGCCTTGCATCAGTGATAATGAAACACTTTTTTTATCCAACTAATGCACAATATATCATATGTAGATTCAATTAAAATTATAAAATATTTAAAAGTGCTCCAACGTGTTTCGGATCACAGAGTATCCATCATCAGGTAGCCTTGTACAGTGCTTGGCTAAAAATTACAAGAATGATTCTCTCGTGTCCGTTGACATGGGCAAGGTCGGTGTTATGGCAGCATATTCTGACCCGTTGTTCGTGTGTGTAGTTCACTGTGTATGAAGGCAGTGCCTTCGTATACGGATAAAGGTTTTCCAGCAATCCCATTACTTTTTGAGTCATATTCTTTCGAAGAATACCCACGCCGTTTTGAGTGCCCCGTGACGTCAGCAAAATCGTTGGTCTGTACAGATGTTTTTACCAGAGGACAAGAACATTTTCGCCGAGTGTGCCGACCATGATTTTACCCACAGGATGAATCACGCTTCACGTGTTTGACATAGGCCGGTTCTTATTCGCAGGCGCTTATCGGCTGGGAGGAGTATCGATCTTGACTAACCGTTCTTGCTTATTCAGCCAGTTAAGTTGGTTCTCTAGTATCTGAGACGTTTATCTTGAATCCCCTTTATAATGGGCGCCAGATATCAGGTAACCTCATCGTGGAGCTGTCGCTCAATCACTTAACTGATCGCGCCAACACTTACGGCATAATGTCGCCCCACTCTTTCCCAAGGAGGTGACGGCACAGCCTGCAGAGTATACAGCCGGCACGACGGCGAGACTGGGCTCTATCTTTATGCAGAAGGGCGTGTCTTTGCATAACAAGTGAAGTGTAATCAGCGACGTCTCGAATTAAGCTCTTGGCCTGCTCCAGTTAAGTGGATTAAAAATGTTCCATTTTTCAGTCAGTTTCCCTGGCATTTTATATCGTACGGTTTATATAGAAATTCCAGCTTCGGATTTCATCTTTAAGCATTGCTTCCGAACTTTCTAGTTTTCCTTACATAATGTCTACAGTTTGAACCAACAAATGCACGCAGTTGTCGTTAGGTCACAATAAAAGTTTTAAAAACATTAAACTCCTACATGTTTCGGGCCGTACTGGTCCATCATCAGGGAGTGCATTAATTATTTTTGTATAAAACAATTACGAAACAATATATAACCTCCTGCATGTGTGGAAGAATTGGTCAGATTCCTCCGTGTATGGTGAATATGTGCGGGGGAGCGAATTGCTAATTTTTAGTTAATTGTTTAATGCAGTACCAATTTTTGTGCTCCCTGATGATGGACCAGTAAGGTCCGAAACATGTAGCAGTTTAATTTTTTTTAAATATTGTTGTAAACCTAATGACAGTTGTGTGCATTTGTTGGTTAAAACTGTAGATATTACAATGTAACACACGGTATGGAAAATATGAGTTTTCCTTCAGTAGTTTGTTGTTGCATTCGTCTGTTACAGGGAGCGCATTATTTGTGCGTAAGCACGAATAATGCGCTCCCTGATGATGGTGTAACTGCACCGAAACATGTCGGAGCTGTTTTAATGTTGTTTTTAAGACAACTCACTAGTGCATCAGTTTGTGAATAAATAAAACTTTGATAATATAAAGGTGCACGTTACGAATGTAAAAAACGCATTTTAATTTATCTCACTTTTAATGAAATCCCACATTCGCATTAATATAAAGCAAACATTCGCACCATCTGGGCCTGAATTGGGCTTCGAATTAGCATATGGTTAGGTTAGGTTATGTTACGTTAGATTAGGGAAATGAATCATGAAGAAAAAACGCGTGGGAGAAAGCGGAACGCCATAGTTACATTGAATAAACGTGCCTAAGCGATAGAATTCTTAACAGAAAGGCACAGGCCTACTGTGTAAGGTGAACGTATGTAGGATTGTGGACATGAAACTTCGAAGTTCTCTTCAGAATCGACGAGTGCAGGCGCATGTTCAACTTTACGCTCCAATTGTTTGTGCTCTGTTGTGAAGTTTCGTGTGTCCTCCGTATTCATTTCCTAGGAATTTGGATGGTCGCAGAACCGTTATGGGCGTGGTGGCAGACAGAACCACAGGAAGCTGAGAAATCCAACCCTGTCGAATGTCCTGTACTTTGTTGGGTTATCACTGCCTCTTTGGAACATAGCAATTCTGTTGGTGCCTTGCCTTCGTTCGATCTGCGCTTAATGTATAAAAACATGCGATGTTCCTTGTGTTTGTTTTGGCTTTCTGCTTTAGTCGTTGGGTTGTAAGTACTGAATTTTGATGCTTGTGCCCGTGCGTGTAAAGTGACATCGCGTCAGAGGAATTGCGGTCGGAACACGGACGGAGGGCTGTCCGCGTTTTTCTTTGTTGTGTTCAGGAAAATTTGTCGCCGGTCACTTCGGAATGTTCGATCATCATCAACGGATCAGAATGCTCGGAACTATTGTCTCTTGTTTTGTGCGGCTGGGATGGTCCGTCCGTCACCCTGAGGGAAGGACGCGTCCGATTACTTCGGATGTTTCGTCCGAAGGAAGTGCTGAGGGGGATATTTGGATCTGAGACTGAGGAACTGAATGGGGGTTGACGAAATTCCTTGATTAGGAGCTTCTTAAAGCTTACTCTTCATCAAGTGTTGTTGAAATAAATTAAGGACAGTGAAGTGGGTGTGAGCGGTAGCAAACATATGGGAGGATATAAATGAGTTAAATTTTTCAATTAGAAATCTCGAATTAAAGATAACTTTGGAGACGGAGACGTACACCGCACTCTGCTACTAAAATGAACCTTGTGGGATCACTTCAATTATTAACCAACACTTGCACTTTTATAAATTCCACATAAAAACAATTAGAAGCACTTAAAACACTCCGACATGTTTCGATCTTTTTAGATCATCATCAGGGAGCCATGTTTTTCCTTGCTAAATTTATATTATAACATTCACTATCTAATTCGTTTTTGTAAACAGGGTGTTGTTGCAGCATGTCATGTTGTGTAGAAATATGCTGTTGGGGGTGCAGCTGGCTAGGTGTGCGTCGTATGCTACGTGATAAGGGACTTGTGGGATTATGAACAGGACTCATCTGGCTTAGGTTATGGTTCACTGTCGGTCTGTGTTGATCCCGGTGATAAAGCTGCAGACTGTATCCAAGACTGCTAACTTAATGGTCACCTGAGTGACCGTGGACTCCGCTTCGTGCCCTAAGACGCGCGAAGTGCAGGACGAGAATAATGAGGGAGCTTAGCTTAGCTTAGGGAGATATCAGAACATCGGAATAGCCATTTCTTGCGGACCAGGTGTAGTGCTGGAAGTTATTGTGGTAATGACGATGTGGATTTTGTAAAACAAGTATTCATTCTAAAATCCTTTATGTAATTTCGAATTTTGAACTTTAGAAGGTGAAATCCTGTGGGATTGTTAGTGATGTGGTTGTGCTGGATTTGCTGCATCAGAACAAATATTGGAAGTAGGAATCTGCATTTGTTCGTTCTGCCTTGTCCTGTGATTGAAAAACACAGCTGAATGCTACTTGCCGCAGAAACGCACGCGCTCGTCTGTACTGTCCGCTCTGTTAACTTGGCACTATTTTCCAGCATCACATGTGCTTGCGGTGTTTGTAAGATTCACTTCGCGAACTGAAAACTCTCCATTGTTTGGTGAAGGGTAAAGCAACGTGAGACGATTACTTTCAATTATGCTTAGTGGTATGTGTAAGTCTGCTCCTAAGTTGTTCAGTTGGTCCAAAATTTGTCGGTTTGTATGCGTCTAAATATAAGAGGTTAGTATGGGCTAAGCTTGTACCTGAGAGGGGTTAACAAGAAATTTTAGTGAGGTCCGCTCTAGCACTGTACATTAGTTCCTTGAAAACAGAGAGTAATATGGTAGGGCAGTGTTGTAGAGTAGTTGTCTGGATGGCAGTGACCCTGAACTTTGTTCAGATGCGGTCTTTGGCAGTAGCGGCGGTGAATCTTGTGGTTCTTGTAATGCAGTGTTGATTGCATATATCACACCTGGCTCATATTCTGCCCTCGGCCGCCTGAATAGTGTCGCTAATACAATATAACAAACATAATGCAATAGGTCTACAGAGAGTGATGTGGCAATTTTATTAGTATTGGAAATGTTAGCAAACTATAACTCTCATCACTTTGAAGGCATCATACATTAAACTAATCATTCTTTATGTTTTGTGTAACTTGTTTGTGAATAACGGCCTTCTAGTTAATTCAGTGCTCCCCTCCATCCTCCCCGCTTTTCGATATACGAGGTGCTACCCAAAAATTCGGAGAATTTAAACAGCGCGCCCCAACCGGTTGTCCTATGCCCTTCCGCCGCTAGATGTGGCTAGCAGTATGCTTTGTGAATCAGTCTGCCAACAGTTGTCAAGCTGAGAGGAAGTGTTATTAAGTTCAGTGCGTTTTTGTGAGGTTATGTTTTCACAGACGTCGGGCCCTCAGGCGACTCCAAAACCGGGTTACATGGTAGTTCTGTGGGGCGCAGTTTGGCAACCCTGACATATATTTACCTGCTTCATTGAGTAGTTAGGTAATTAGTCACTCCTACTGCGGCATGTCTTGATAAACGACTTACTGAAGATCTTCATTTCGTCCAGGGTTCTGTGTAACCTTTTTCCGTCCGTCTCACCAAGTGTCATGCCTCATTTTTTGTATGCAGACCAGTATGCAAAATGCTGATGGATAAGCTTACCCCATTTGCGTTAGAATAAAACCAATCATATTCAAACTGTGGAGCATGCTGTGTACATGTACATGTATAGTCAGATCGTATTCATGCCGGTATTGAAAGTGTAATCAGCATCAGTATTCAAAACTTGCATGGAATCCTGTCTCGTGCAATGAGCTTGCTGGGTGTGATGGGCAGCGGAAAACCGAATTCACGTTTGAATTCATGACTAACCCTGACAGACCTTTCATTTGGCTGCATGGGCTACATAGGTGAGGGCCATGACCTCAGAACGGGTCCAATCTTGTCCCTGCCAATAAGAGTCGATGCATTTTCATATAGATGGCTTTTATAAAACAATACGCTATTTATCGTACCTTAACTTTTATTGTCGCTTTCACAACATCCCGCTACATCACACGATTCTGAGCCAGCTGAATCCAGTCCTCACCCTCTCACAGCTCTTTGTAAGATTAATTTTAGTATTGTACTCCTGTACATGTTTACGCCTAGCTGGCACTCGTGTATCCTCGTAGGTTTCCCATCTAAACGTTTGCGTGTACCTACTGTCTCGTGTTGTTCTGTATGTCGCTCATTTGTGTGAGCATTCGCATAGTCACGAAAAGCGTCTATTACCTTCGTTGTGGCCATCTGTCTGTCCGCCCATTCGCATTATCAGCGGGGCTCCAATTTGGCGGATTTTCTTGAAATTTGATATTGGGCACTTTTATGAAAATCTTGGAGAAAGTCCAAAATTGGTTAAAATCGGACAAAAATATCGGACACTTCACATGAAAGTGTCAGCATTTTTATTTTTTATATTTATTTGTTTTATTTTATTTTATATTTTTGCGGCGACATTGATTCTCCATAAAAGCTCTCTCTTCGACTGAAACTGTATCGCGCTGTCTGTCTGGCTGCCCGCCCGTCCGCATGCAGGGCTACTAGCGCGGTGCCCCACTTGACGGATTTATGTGAAGTCTGATATTGGGGATTTTTATGAAAATATATAGAGAAATTCCAAATTGAATAACATATGGCAAAGATATCGGCCACTTTGCGTCAGGATCTCAGTATGTGTTATTGTTTTGCCGGCGACAGCAAATCACGATAAAAGCGCTCTCTTCAAGTGAAATGACATCAGGCTTTTAACCCTTTGACGCCTAACGACCACTATAGTAGTCGTACTGCACCGTTAAACTCTAAACGTTGTATTTTATATAATTATTCAAAAAATATAGGTACTGAATATTTTAAACACGGTGTATACTCTCCATTTTTTCTCTTCAAAATGCAATTTGTTTCGTAATTCTAACTTATTTGGTTCCTGTTTTATTCACGTTTCATTTACAGGGTGTGCTAAAATTTAAAAAATAATTCCGGCGCCAAAAGGTTAAGATAGCCGAGTAGGTACAAACATTATGCGAACGCGCCACTATGCTACATTGCCTATCCTGCATCATCCTAATAGTGTTTGGCGACGAATACATATTACGAATTTGTCTTTATTTTAACTTCGCTGTTATTTCTGCTCCCTGAATGCAATGGGAGATAAGCTGAGAATTCTGTTGTAAGGTTGTTGCCCACTGTGAATACAGGGACGGTATTCCACACAAATATGATGTTTCTCGGGGTCCCTGGTGACAGACCCGACGAGTAAAGTGCAGAATGCAGTACCGCAGCAGCAAATGGAGCTGAAGTGTAAAGGAAGAGTTAATGAACGGCGCTCCCAATAGACGTCTCGTCTTTCTGCCTGAACATCGCGTGGCGACCCCAGAGGCGAACGTACTTCCTCTTTGTACATTGCGGTAATAAAAATGTTGATGACGCTGACTTATCTGAGTAATGGCTTGTGCTTCACATTACAGCACACGCTTGCAGTATAAAATGAATGATGACGCGTTAATGCTCTAAATCACCGTGCTCTCTGCATTGCGCTCCACATACTGGATCATTAAACATGTTTTAATTTTTTTTTACCAAAATGTGTGTTTGCTTATGTTTCAAACGGTTCTAAGACTGAACAGCGACAGTTTCCCTCAGCAGCTTTAATTGGCTGGTCTTCCTGATGAAGACGCATTGTGCTTTGCCTGCCGTAGTAACTGAATTCTGTTAGTATTTGATAGCGTCTATACTGCATGCTCCTGCCAGTTCGTCATGTGGACTTGTGCTGCCAGTATGTTGGGGCGGCACCTTCACGTGTCAACAATACAGTTCGCGGCGCACACCAACCCCGCACTTTTACGCTGTTAAAAACACAATTTTTTCATAACGTATAAATATATAGTTTCTGCTTCACAGAGAACACCGTGCACGTTACAAAGTCTTGTTGGTGAATGCTTTTCATCCGTTGTTTCATTTATTTATTCATTCATTCATTCCGTAGCCCGTCTTCCGACAGGTCCATAGCCTCTACGCAGTGAGTCCTGCACACAGTGCAAGCTAATGCTTCGTCGTTCATTTTCCAATATCTTCTCCATTTCTTGAGGTCATCCAGTATCTGCTTTCGTCTTCTCTATCTTCTTTCTGTCACTTCTGTCCTATCTCTCCTTCAATAACGTGTTTCAGAACGCAGTTCCTACGTAACCTGTGACCAATCCAGTTAGCCTTCGTTCTTTTTGTTATCTGTAGGATTAGTGCAGAAGATTATGGCGTGATGAAGAAAGCAGCTCCTACAATCAGTGGACCTACGGAGTGCGAATACCCGGAGTGGTACCGCAGACACACGGACGTACAACGGTCGAACTTCGTAGAAATAAGGGCGAATCACACCGAACAAAAGTAATAACGGTGTGTGCTGAAATGAATCGATCCTGGGTGAATGCGAGAGTTGTGTAAGCTGTATTTCGTAGTTAAAACAACAAATGGTGGTTAGCGGGAAGCGTCAGTCCAGAGTTCAGCAGTAAAATGAACACGGGGCCATGGTATCTGGCGTAGCTGGAGTGTGTAACCTGCCCCTTTGTCCCCTGTGAGACAGTACCTTACACCAAGAGTGAGCAATGCAAGGGGGTCTACCTGAACAAGACAAGCAATACCAACTTACCGCATTAACTATACTTAATGTTGTCCCTTCAATACTGCCCCGAAAACTGAAAAAGTGTGTTAGTCTGTTTTATCCGTGAGTAATTCTCCAAACTCGTAACTTGCCTGTCCATAATGGACTCTCCATGCGCAACACTTCAGCCTCTATGTTATGACCAACGCAGTCCATCCACACGTGCCCTGTACAGTACATAATCGATGTAGTTACTTTTCCCTGTCTATCAGAGTTCTGCATGCATGGGAACGTTGTGAAGAGACATAAAAGCTTGTGATCCTGAATTATGAAACGAATTTTTTGTGAAATGTGGTACGGGCTCACAAAGACTGTGGCGGTATCCGTGTGGTGCGTGGTCACTGGAACTGTTACTGCCAGAGCTGCAATTTACTGCCAATTTAGGACGACGTTTTGTTTTTTATGTTGTCTGAACTGCGCGAATGTTGGCAGGTGATGTGCTTCAAATTGTGACTGTTTAAGGTAGCGTGACAATTTCATCTAGATTCCAAACATTCTTTTTCTTTGCGGTTTTTGAGTTTACATTCTTGTGCTCTTACGAACTTTATCCGCGGATTCATAATTATGTCACGGTGAACCAACAGCATATCAAAGTTGGGGAGGAGAAGTGTCTTGGACAACAGTGTATTGCTCGATGCATATGTATTACAAATACGTGCTCTACATTTTTACGTATCTCATTAGGCCCCCTGTTTTTGTAGATAGTTACAGGCCCATGGACCTAGTATTTTATATTTTTGTAATATATTGTGACTGAATGGCGTATAAGCTCAAATGAAGTAATGGACTTCAGCAAAGTGGTGTGTGAAGACGTGGACAGTATTCGGCTGGACGAACCTCGCCACATCTCGGGGAACAAACTGCTTTATTTGCTTCTCGGTTTCAGTACATATAAACATGGAAACATTAAGGTTTTTTTTTTTTTTTACAGCTACTAGCGTGTGTATCGCCAGCTGCGATTAGGCGAGTCACCATGTAAATTGTTGCACGAGAAACTTTCCGTGTAGGGCAGTAAGGCTGCTGTTTGTAACGTGCACTGACTTGCTGAAAAAGGAAGTGCCGTGGGGCGAGTTTGTGTAAAGCAGACGATACCAGTTTGGACCACATCAACGATATGTAACCTCATCTATACGTGTCCAGTAATTGACCTGATTGTGATTCGAGTGCCTTGAAACATGTTGCAACAACATGAACTGAATGTACACAGAAATGTACGTACATCTCCGTGGGAAAATTTAGTCTCATTGAATATCTGACCGTTCGTTCTTTAGTATGCGATTACTGTCACATAGGTAAAGGCAAAGCAGTCCCGTTACAGGCCTGGAGTGGCACAGAGGGTTCCAGAAAGTTAAGGTTCCCAGATTACATGACGACGGCACAGGATGGTGGTAAGGTTGTCAGCCCTACGCACCAGCCGCCTTTACCCCCAGCAAATGCTCCTGGTACTCATTTCTGTTAGAGGCTGAGTCGACCCCAGGGCCATGGTGCGATCGGAAAGATTTTGTCAATGAAAAATTCCAATGACACCATCTGGAATCGAACCAACGACCTTCCGATTTGTAGCACAGCACCTTAACCACTGTGCCACTGCGGTCCCCGAGTGGCCCAGAGTGTTCCAGGAAGTTAAGGTTCCCAGATTACATGACAACGGCACAGGATGGTGGTAAGGTTGTCAGCCTTACGCAACGGCCGCCTTTACCCTCAGAAAATGTTCCTGGTACTCATTTCTGTTAGAGGCTGAGTCGATCCCAGGGCCATGGTGCGATCGGAAGGATTATGTCAATGAAAAATTCCAGTGACACCATATGGAATCGAACCAGCGACCTTCCGATTTGTAGCACAGCACCTTAACCACTGTGCCACCGCGGTCCCCCTATTTTCACAAAGACTGTTACTAATTCAGTATGAAACATATTCAGCAGAGAAAGATGTTGGTTGAGCACCTGCACAGTGTCAGTGCATTTTCGAAAGAGTTGCGTCGTTGTTAAAGCGGAAGGTCTGGCCGTAATCACGGATGATTTAGCGTGGGACAATGACACCGCATACCGCACAGCTGGAAGGCAAATAGCGGTCAAAGGGAGGCAGCGACGACACTTCTTCAGACGAGTGACTGGAGATGCGCAACAGTAGACACCATCATGTGGTCTTTGCCTGTCTTGTTAACTGATTGGGCAGAAACGTGACTCTTAGAGAAGAACACAGAGTACACTTTGATACAGGTATATAAGGGGGGCTGCTGTATATGCTCGTATCTTGTCACCAAAAGGAACAAAACCTTAATATAAAGGCACGTCAACAATTCTTCGAAGAGGGGAAAAAATCAAGTGTTTGCGAATGTTGATAAAAAAAAAATGGGAATTACTTTCATGGAAAATTTTAACTGCGTGTTGTATCTCACGACGCTAGTTGCTGGTTCAGAAGTTTTGGGCTTCCTGTCTCTCCTGTCCTAAAGCCACATATTACAGTTTACTGTAACTCTACTTGTTTTGATGTGAGTATAATGTGTGATATATCTCCCTAAGAGAAGAACGTAATGGACGGTGTTTGAGAACAGATTGTAGGAAGAATGTTAGAACGTGACAGGAATAAACTAACCGGAGGACGGTGAAAATTTCATAATGAGTATGTTCATAATTTGTGTACACGAGATATTATTCGGCTGAGGTAAGCCGGCCATGTATCACACGTGGACGAAGTAAGAAGTGGGCCATCTCATTCTGAAAATTTGAATTGGAGGGTCCACTTGGAAAACACTTTGTTGAGATTGGAGAGTATGAAAATGGATCTTAAGGAATGGGTTGAGGGGGGGGGGGGGGGGGACAGGGGAG
>Ga0123355_10008464_pt1 | contig 15540 bp, 15 predicted proteins | sample TergutEmb28metaG_3_FD_89872 | JGI IMG/M metagenome (GOLD analysis project Ga0123355, IMG submission 89872) | Embiratermes neotenicus P1 segment gut microbial communities from Petit-Saut dam, French Guiana - Emb289 P1 | ecosystem: Host-associated > Arthropoda: Insects > Digestive system > Gut ... | reverse complement strand
TCGCCCACCACGGTAAGCTGCTTGGTTATTGGCCCGCGAGAAAAGCCAAGCTCGTGGATTTTTTCGCCGTCGTACACGCGCACGTTTAGCCATTCAGAAAGCGCGTTTACAACAGACGCGCCCACACCATGCAACCCGCCAGAAGTCTTGTACCCGCCTGTGCCAAATTTTCCGCCAGCGTGAAGCACCGTGAAGATAACTTCAACGGCAGGCAGCCCAGTCTGCGACTGGATTCCAACTGGAATACCCCGGCCGTTGTCTTTTACAGAGATGCTGTTGTCTGGGTGGATGCGCACAATTATTTCATCGCAGGCGTCCATCAATGCCTCATCTACGGCATTGTCCACGATTTCATATACCAGGTGGTGCAGCCCCCTGGCCGAGGTGGAACTTATATACATGCCCGGGCGTTTGCGAACCGCCTCCAAGCCTTCCAATACCTGAATATTATCCGCCGAATATTCAGGCGTTGTGTGTTGGTTGTCTGACATTGTTTAGGTGCCTCCGCTCGTTTTTGCTTAATCGTATACAGTATACCATAGAAGCGCGCGAGATTAAATGCTTGGTGGGACAAAGTCACGAAAATCAAATTCAGTTGGTCGGAATTTCCGACCAACTGAATTTTTACAAATAACAAAAGTGTAAAAAAGCCAGTAAAAGTCAACAAAACGAAAAAAACAAAACAGGGGTATCAAGTAAAAAACCTTGATACCCCATGGGTCAAAAAATTTCTATATAACAAAAATTATACTTCGCTTAGGGTAACAGATATAGTCCCCTTGTTTTTATCCACACTGGCATTTATCTGCACAGGTGACGATTTATCATTTTTAAACTTGAAATCTATCCCGCCATAGGACGTTGCGGCTTCTTCGCCCTCTTCTGCATATCCCACGGGCTTGGAATGGTCGTGCCGCTCTATTATGTCCATCCCGGCATCGGTGGCTGCACCGCACAGGGTTGTGGACACTTGGCACACGCCGCCGCCTACGCCTTCGGCTTTTTTGCCTTTTATTAAAATTGTTCCTTTTTTATAGCCGCGCTTTTCGTTGGTGGGGCCCACGGTTTCGTTGTATGAAAATGTTTCGCCGGGCTGCACAATGTGGCCATTTATAGTCTCTGCCGCACGGGCTATATTGGTGGTGCGGTTTTTATCTTTTGCATTGAACTCTGTTTCGTGTTTGGCTATTTCGCGTGGCTGGGTTGTGGTTTGTGTTTTTTGTGTGGATTGTGCGGCTGGCACGGTGGCCGCAGGTGGCCGCGAACGCATCCGCGACGGGATATTTGGCCTGGGTGTTACGGTTCTTCTGGGCGGTTCTGGCGAACGCTGAGCCGGAACATCCTGAGGGTTTGGCCTGGGCGTTGCTGCCCTTCTGGGTGGTTCTGGCGGCCGCTGAGCCGGGACATCCCGGGGAATTTCCCTGGGCGCGGTTCGAACCGGCGGAGCAATTTGCGGCTCATAATTGAATGCATTTGTGCCGCAACCGGACAGCATTAAAAATGCCGCCGAAAAAAATAGAATCAAAAATCTTTTGCAAGACATGTTTTGGTCATCCTTCGCTATAAAAAAATAAAAGCACACCAAAATGGTATGCTTCTATTATTGCTATTTTACGAAGAACTATACGAAAAAATTAACGCTCCAGCAACAACGACGGGTTCTCCAATTGAAATGCCAAAAGCCATTGTTGGTTGTAGATTCTTTCAATATCGCGTTCGACGCCGGTTACGGCTAGCTCAGCCTGCTGCACATCGAAGCGAGTGATGCGCCCCGCCGTAAAATTGGCTCGAGCTGCACTAAGTGCAGATTTGGCTTGTGCCATGTCTCTTTCTTTGCCCTCAACCTGGTCAAACAAAGCCTCTAACTCGGCATATGCGCGGCGCAGGGCTGCGTCCATTTGGCGTTTAGCTTGGTCGCGGTTTGTTATGGCGCGATCAACAGAATCTTGCAGGTTTACTCTGTTTCTGGCGCGGAGTATTTCTTCGTCGTTTCTTATGTCTTGGGCGTTTCTGTCGCGGTTTGTTAATGTATTTTGGGCGCGACGGCGTTCGGTGTCGGTTATTCTTATGTCGCGGTCATTTCCGGTGTAGGCGCGGCGGTTGGCTCGTGCTTCGTCTATGTCCAGTGTTCGCTGGCGAATAGACGGCGCGTCTGACACTAACTGGTATATATGCTGGTCTAAATTTTGGGGGATGCTGGGCAAATCGCGGCGATGGCTTACGACGGTATTTTGCGCAAGCGGAAGCCCCAACAAATGGTTAAGGTTGCGCCTTAATGCATCTTGGCTGCGCCTAAGTTCCGCAAGCTGTGCGTTGCCTTGAGCCAAGCCATGCTCGACTGCCCGCAAAGTGTGAGAGCTTATTATTCCCACTTCAAAGCTAATGGTTGTGCGGCGCAGATTTTCTTGCATCAGCACAATATTTGCTTCCAACGCTTCTATGCCAATATCCAAGTCAGCCATGAGCGCAAGAATGTTGCGCACTGCTTGCTCCATCGCGATTTGTGTCGTTTCTTGGCTTATGCGCAGGCCTTCTATTGTGCGTTCCAGGGCGTACACATCTCTTCTTACGTCGTCAACCATGTCACGGAACGTTCTGTCGTCGTTTAACTCATGCAATTCGCCAAAAAGATGCGTGTGCATCCGCGACATTTCTTCTATTTGACTGCCCATGCCCTGTGCCGCCATTGTTCCGGCCACGGCAGCTTGCAGCATTTGATCAAGGTTGCTTTCCACGCCGTCGGCTCCCGTGCCCACAGATATCGCCTGTAGTGAAAGGTTGACTTGGTCATTGAGTAAACTTTGATTTTGCATCGTGACAAACATCATCGTATTTACATCTGCCATTTGCTCGTTGAGCGCAGTGATGGCATCTTGCCGCAGTTCGCCGCGTTGCAACCGTGTGAACTGATATCTAAAATCCCGGTGCTGCGTCTCCATGTCGCGGATGATAACGCCCAACTCCTGCAAGGCCTGCATGTCGTCGATTGCCATTTGCACGGCACGGGCATATGGGATTTCCACAGCCTGTGCGCCAAAGACAGGCAACGGTGCCAAGGCGAATACCATCGCAAGGATAAGTCCAAATTTTCTCATATTGATTCCTCCGAATATTAAAGTCTTTACCATATACGTAAATTGTGATAAAAAATCCTCAGGCATTATAGCATACCCACAAACGGGAATGCAAAACATATTGGGAGGTACTTATGATTACCGGAGCATACATTTATGAACCGCAGTTTGCAGGGCTAAAAGAGGGCGATGCCCAGCGGCTTACGCACATTTTTTTGGCTTTTGCGTTGGTGAAAGGCGGGCGCGGCAGTGTGGAACACTGGCAGAACAGTGATGCAATACGCGCACTTGTTCTCAACAAAGGGCATATCAAAATGATACTTAGCGTTGGAGGCTGGGGCGCGGGCGGGTTTTCTCCTGCGGTGGCCACGGCCGAAGGGCGCGAATTGCTGGCGCAAACCCTGGTGGACATCTCCGTTGACTATGGCCTGGACGGCATAGACATGGACTGGGAATACCCCTGCGACGACATGGCAGGAATAGAAGCATCACCCAACGATAAGGTGAACTTCACGCTGTTTATGCAGCTTTTGCGCCAGAAACTTGGGCCGGATAAAATGCTGTCCATGGCAGCCGGCGGAATGCAAAGCTGCGCAGACAACCTGGAAATTGACAAACTAATGAAGGTAATGGATTTCATAAATTTGATGACATACGACATGTGTTCGTGGGAAAAAGTAAGTTATCATACCGCGTTGCTTCCCACTGAGCTTGGGCACATGTCTGCACATGATGTGGCAAAAATCTACGAAGACGCAGGCGTCCCACGAGAAAAACTGGTAATGGGCGCGGGTTTCTATGCCAGAGTCTACCGCGACACAGACGGGCTAAACTCCAAAGTAACCACCGTGCCGGATCACTTGCCCGATGGATACCGCGGCGCACTTAAATTTGTAGAAGAATGTGGCTGCCAATACGACGAAAAAGCCGAAACGGCCTATGTCTACAACGCAAAAACCCGGGAATTTATCAGCTTCGACAATCCCCGGTCACTTGCCGCCAAGGTTGATTATATAAAGTCCACCGGCATGAGCGGGATAATGTTTTGGGAATATTCGCACGATGATAAGGACAGCTCGCTTTTGAAAGCCATCGCCGCAGGGCAACCGCATACTAAATAATCTTCTAGACGCACCGAAAACTACGATTCGCATAACAATATTTTAATTTCAAAAGTCAATTGTCAAATAAATTACGATAAAAAATTCGACAATCGAAATGTGGTAAAATTTGCAAAATTCAACTGGTTGGCATTTCCAACCGGTTGAATTTGTCTGGACTTTTTTCATACAACGCGGTAATATGATTTCGGCAGGTGAGAATTTATGGTTGATAAACAAAAAATAGTCACCCTAACCCAGTTGGCACTTTACGACAAGCATAATGGGCCTGTGGATCGTATGGCCAATGATTATTTCCGGCACGACTATATCTACAGAAAAAACATGAGCACACGGTTTGCCGTGGGCTTTGGCAGTGTGCTTATTCTTGTTGTTTATTGGCTGGGGGCTATATTTATTAACGAGGTTAACGCCTTTGGGCTTACCCTGGCCGATTTTACGGAATCCATTATATTTGTGTTGGCTATGTTGGCCTTGTATTCTTTGATTGGAATAATCCAAGGCACACGCGAGTATTACATGGTGCAAAAGCGCCTGCAGCAATATCAGCAGCATCTGCGAACCCTGGAAAAACTCGAAAAACAGACAAAACCTGAGGAAAGGATATAACCAATACCATGGAGAAGGCATTGATAGCACGTGAGATTCTTGTTAAATATTTTAAGCGATATGAAGTGTTTATACTGCCGGCGCTCAAGTTTATCTTGGGCTTATTTGTGTTTTACCAAATTTATTCGATTGGCCACATAAGCGACGCCATGGCACCGCTTACCGATTCTTTTTCGCCGGTTATGGGCGTTTTGCTGCTGGCAATTTTGTTTACAATTGTGCCTATGAACCTAAGCTGGGCACTTATTATCATCAGCGTAACGGTGCAGTTTTCGGCAAATATTGAGATTGCGATTGCTGTGTTTTTGTTCCTGTTGTTCATATTTTTGTTCTATGCCCGCATGGCTCCCAAGGAGTCGATTTTGATTTTGCTTACGATTGTTGCGTTCCAGTTTAATGTGCCGTATCTTGTGCCGTTGGTGGTGGGGCTGTATTTTCCCATTACGGCTATTATTCCCGTTGTGGTGGGTGTGTTTGTAAACGCACAGATTCCCACATTGTTTGGGCTTATGACGCCGGGCGGAGCCATTGCCGACATGGCAGAGCTGGATATTGCCGACATGCTTATAGAACTGCCTACCGCTATCACCGCGATTTATACGCCGCTTGTTACCAGCATCACCTCCACGCAAAATTGGCTGCATGGTTCCGTCATTTTTGCCATGGTTATTATTCTTGTGCACTTTGTAAGCCGTTATCCCATTGACTATTCTAAGGAAATTGCCATTTTGCTGGGCTGCGTAATGAACATATTCGGGTTTATTGTTGCAGTTTTGCAAGTTGGCGAAAATATAAACATCGGGCTTGTGATTTTGTTAACCATTGTGTGCGGTTGCCTGGCAATCGTTGTACGGTTTTTTGACAGTGTATTGGATTATCAGCGAGCCGAAAGTGTGCAGTTTGAAGACGACAACAATTATTATCATGTAAAAATTGTGCCAAAGGTTATAATGACAAAGACTCATCGCGTGGTAAAGCGCATCCGCCCCCAGGCAAACGAACCCAGAAGATATGAGGACGAGTAATAGATTTCCTCGGAAACACGGTTTTTGCTGAACCGATTTTTTCGAGCGGCAAGGCGGCAAAGGTTTTTTGAACGGTTTTCTCAAAAAACCTTGAGAGCCGTGAGCGACAAAAAAATCGTGTGAAGCAGTTTCTGAGGAGGTCTAATATATGCTAGCAATAAGCGAACGACTGCTGGAAATAATAAATTTACCTGTGTTCAACTTCCCCGAATTTGGGGTCATGCAGTTGTTGGACATTTTTTTGATATTTATTTTGCTGCATTTGATTTTGCGCTGGATCAGGCGTACCCAAGCCTGGATTTTGGTGAGAGGTATTGCGTTTATTCTGGTTATGGCGTTGTTGGCCAGGATTTTTAATTTGACCACTATCCAATGGCTCCTTGAGAATACCATCGGCATGGGGCTGGTGGTTGTGGTCATTTTGTTTCAGCCAGAACTTAGAAAGGCACTTGAACAACTGGGGCGGGGGCAGTACCTGCCGCTTAAAACCGAAAGCGAGCAAAGCACACATTCCTCTGCGCACACGGTAGATGAAATTATCAAGGCCACCAGAGCCATGGCCAATTCCCTCACCGGTGCGCTCATTGTGCTAGAGCAAGAAGTGGATATAAGCGAACACGAACGCACTGGCGTTGCTTTAGATTCCCAAGTTAGTGCGCAGCTTTTGATGAATATCTTTGAAAAAAACGCGCCCCTGCATGATGGGGCGGTTGTTATACGACAAAACAGAATCAGTTCCGCGTCTTGCATTTTGCCGCTTACGGCAGAAAGCGTGGATTCGGCATTGGGCACACGTCACCGTGCGGCGATTGGCATAAGTGAAGCCAGCGACGCAAGGGTAATTGTTGTATCCGAAGAAACGGGAACCATTTCACTGGCCATGGGCGGGGAATTAACCAAAAATATCGCCGAAAACAAAATGCGCGACGCACTTTTATGGGGTGCGCCTACGGCCAAACCGCGGTTCGCGCTGTTTAAGAACAAAGCCTGGAGGAGATGGGAATGATAAAACGGTTCCTCTCTATTTTTTATACGGATTTGCAGTGGAAAGCCCTTAGCTTATTCGCTGCTTTTTTGCTGTGGGTAGTAGTGGCAAGCATGATTGACCCCATCGGCAACGAACCGTTTAACCTGCGGCTGCAACTTCACAATGACAATATTTTGCTGCGAGATCAAATTGTGCTGCTCAACGAAGAAGAACTTCGGGACAAAATGATTCAGGTTGTTGTGCGCGGCCCAATGCGCGAGCTGGAGGTGCTTCGCGTTCGCGAGCCAGAATTTATCGCGGGCATGTTTATTCCCAGCATTGATTTTAGGACGATCAACCCCGCTGATGTGCTTAATGCAGATGAGCCTGTTGTTTTGCCGCTTAGCATAAGCGCAAATTTATACCCGGGTTTCGAGCAATTGTCTATTCGTCCGGGTTATGTTGAGGTTATGCTTGATATCGTAACTACGCAGCTTTTTCCCCTAGATGTTGAACCCGTGGGGGAGGTTACGCCCGGTTTTGAATTGCGCAATATCCAGCTAAGCAGCAGCCATGTGAATGTAACCGGTGCCAGAAGCAAAGTTGAAGACATCGCTTTTGTTGGAGTGCAGGCAGATGTCTCGGGGGTGGACGACGCAACTGAACTTGTGGGTTTGCCCATCAAAGTTGTGAACAATAGCGGCGAGGATATCACCGACTGGATGCATTTAAGCGTGGCAGAAGTCACTGCAGGCGTGTTTGTGTGGCCGTTTAGCCCGCTTGATGTTGTGGTCAACACCATGGGTCAACTGGCCACAGGCTTTGCCGTGGCATATATCAACGTCGAACCCATTGACATAGTTGCCCCGCCGGATAGGCAGGACGAACTGGACTATATACAGGCAGAAATAAGCCTGAGCGGTGAAAACGATACATTCACGCGTGAGGTGGACATTACTCAATGGCTGCCGGAAGGCGTGCGATTGCGGGAAGGCGCATCCGGCTACGTTGACGTGCAGGTTGTGGTAGAGCCTGTAGAGACTCGTGTATTAAACATTCCGCGTGGCAATATTCGCGTGCACGGGGTAGAGGCTATTTATCAAATTTTGGGCGAAGCCGCGCCTGTTCGGGTGGCTATCAGCGGCGCGGCGTCTGTTGTTTCCCAAATTGGGGTTGGCGACATTGACTTAGAACTTGATTTGCGCCACTTGTCCGTTGGGATTCACGACAGATGGCTTTCCGTGACTTTGCCGGAAGGCGTGAATTTAATCGGCAGCCGCCCAATTTTGCAGGTGCAAATACACGACCCCGCTCCGCCGCAGGAAGAAGAATTGGATGAATACGAAGAATATGGTCGTTCAGAGTGAAATTTCACTTCGTCTGTCGCCAAAAACGCGCCTACTGCCGCGCGTTTTGGCTCGTCCTCAGTGCATTTCAAAACTGAACGACTATAATTGTCAAATTTTTTCACAATAATTATTCGACAATCAAAAAGGAGGTCTGTTAATGGCCGAAGAAAAAGAACTAAATTCACGGCCGCTAACCGACCGGCAACTGCTTACATTAGCCAAACCCGGGCGATACACAGGGGGAGAGGTTCATTCCGTTGTAAAAGACATCGTGCCGGGCATGGTGCGTTTTGCATTTTGCTTCCCGGATGTATACGAAGTGGGCATGAGCAACCTTGGCCTGCAAATGCTGTATTTTTTTATGAACAGGCGCGAAGATACTTATTGCGAACGGGTATTTATGCCCTGGTTTGACATGATAGACTTGCTGCGCGAAACAAACACGCCCCTGTTCGCCATAGAATCCGGCGACGAATTGAAGAAATTCGATATCTTGGGCTTTACTTTGCAATATGAAATGTCGTACACAAATGTGTTGGCCATGCTGGACTTGGCCGGGATTCCTCTGTTGGCAAACGAACGCGGAGATTCATACCCGATAATCTGTGCCGGGGGGCCTTGCGCCACCAACCCCGAACCCATGGCAGATTTTGTGGACTTTTTTTATATCGGCGACGGGGAAGCCAGCTTGGATTTGGTTCTTGATGCGGCGGCACGGCGCGGTTCCGATAAACGAGCATTTTTGGAAAGCATCGCACATATCCCGGGGGTGTATGTTCCGGCGTTTTATGATGTGGATTATAATGACGACGGCACGATTTCCAGTTTTTCGCCAAACACGCCAGTCGCCCCGGCTGTTGTAAAACGCGCGTTTCTGCCGCAGCTGGATTTTTTCCCGGAAAAATTTATCACGCCAATCATGGAAACCGTGCATGACCGTGCGGTGTTGGAAATTGCGCGGGGCTGTGTTCACGGCTGTAGATTTTGCCAAGCTGGATTTATATACCGGCCTACCCGGGAGCGCAGCGTACAGGATCTGCTGCACCAAGCCACCAATCTTATAGACTCCACCGGACACGGGGAGATATCGCTGCTATCACTCAGTGCCTGTGACCACACCAATTTTGAAGAATTGGTGGACGAATTGCTTGCAACCATGGCCAAAAAACGGGTGAACATCTCGTTGCCATCCACCAGACTGGATGCGCAAGCGTTATCCACCTTGGTCAAGGTTCAGCACGAGCGCAAGACATCCCTTACCGTGGCTCCCGAAGCCGGAAGCCAGCGGATGCGCAATGTCATCAACAAAAACCTTACCGAAGAGAAAATCCTAAGCGGCTGCCGCTTGGCATTTACAACGGGGTTTGACAAAATCAAGCTGTATTTTATGTCGGGGCTGCCCGGCGAGGAAATGGAGGACACCATAGCCATAGCCGACCTATGCGAGAAAATCGTGGACGAATACTACACATTGTCATATGAAGAGCGTAAACGCCCCGTAAGCGTTTCAGTGAGCACATCTTGTTTTGTGCCGAAGCCGTTTACCCCATTCCAATGGGCGGCGCAGGTTGATTCGGACGAATTTATACACAACCAGCAACATATAAAAAAGCAAATCCGCAACAAACGTATAACCTATCGCTATCACGACGCAAAAACCGCGCAAATTGAAAGCATGTTGGCGCGGGGTGACCGCAAGCTGGGCAAAATGATAGCTGCGGCATACAAAGCCGGCGCAATTTTCGACGGCTGGAGCGAGCATTTTAACGCCCACACATGGCAAAACGCCTGGGAACAAGCGGGCATTGACCCATTGTTTTACAACCGCGAGCGTTCCGCAGACGAGGTGCTGCCATGGGATTTTATAGACATGGGCATCTCCAAAAAATTTTTGCGGCGGGAATGGGAAAACGCCAAAAATGGCAAGATAACCCCCAACTGCCGGGACGGTTGCGCCGGATGCGGAATTGACGCGGGGTGCAGCCATGAATAAGAACACAATAAACATACGAATCCGTTTTTCCAAAAAAGGGCTACTGCGGTTTATTGGCCATTTGGATTTTTTGCGGGTTTTTCAGCAGACTATCCGCCGGGCGCAGCTGCCGGTAGCTTATTCCCAGGGGTTTAACCCGCATATTTTATTGTCATTCGCGCTTCCCCTGCCCCTTGGAATGGAAAGCGTCAACGACTATGCGGATTTGACGCTGGAGAACGACATGGATTTTTGTGAAATAATGAACCGGCTAAATACCCCCGCACCCACGGGGCTTGCCATTACGAAGGCTGCTCCGATGGAAGGCCAGCGCGGTGCGGCGGCGGCCATAGCCGCAGATTATGCGCTTGAGGCCAGCGTTCCTGCGGAAGCCATAGAAAATCTGCTGAAGTCCGGCGAGCTGATTGTCCCAAAAAAAACCAAAAGCGGCATAAAAAATACCGACATAAGGTCGGACATCCTGGATATCTGGCAGGATGGCGGGCTAACCATATTGCGTCTGTCGGCAGGAAGCGCACGTTTTCTTAACCCATTAACCGTGGCGGAGCTGCTTCTGGGAGAGAAGCCTGCAACATCGCAACTGTCCCGCCTGGAGCTGTACCAGCTCGACGGCAATGGGGGTATCGTTCCTCTATGAAGCGCGTATTTATCGACCATGGGGAAAACGGCACCCGCACGGCGTTGATGGAAGGCAAAGAACTGCGGGAAATATATTTCGACAACCGCCAAAATACATCGTGGGTTGGACGGGTGATTGTTGGCCGCCTGCAAACTATACTACCCGGAGAATTCGCGTTTATTGACATCGGAACCAACAAAAACGCCTTCATGAACCTTCGCCCGGGGCATGGGCTAAAAGCTGGCCAGCCGCTGCTGGTGCAGATTCAAAAAGACGCAAATCGTAAAAAAGGTGCGTATGTAAGCCAGGATATAAGTTTAAAGGGCAGACTTGTGATATTGTCCGACCATTTTGGCGGTGGCGGGGCGGTAGGTGTATCCCGCAAAATTGTAGATGACGTGGAGAATCGCCGTCTGAAAAATCTGGCACGTGAACTTATTCCCAGCGGATACAGCGTGATAGTGCGTACCAATGCAGAAGGCCAGCCGCAGCAGACCCTGGCCGAAGAAATTGATGCGTTGCATCGGCTTCATCTGCAAATAAAAAATCGCGCCCAGTACGCCCGCCCCCCGGCGTTGTTGTACCCGGACGTATCTACGAAAACGACAGTGTTAGATGACTTGCTGGCCAACGATCTGTCAGAAATTTATGTAAGTGGTACGGTCGATGATTTTTTGGCAACAAAGGCATCCGTTTGCGATGTTGTTCCAAGCCTGGCGGCGCGTATTTTTCATCATGACCAGGAACTTTCACTTTTTGATGCCTACAACATCAACCGGCAAATAAAATCCGCGCTGGAAAAAACGGTGCAGCTGTCATGCGGCGGCACATGCACATTTGAAGAAACCGAGGCCTGCGTGGTAATTGACGTAAACACAGGCAGCAACGTAGGCAAAACAAGCTATCGCGAAACGGTTTTGCACACCAACATGGAGGCGGCCAAATGTATATCCCGCCAACTGACCCTGCGCAATTTAGCGGGCATAATACTTGTGGATTTCATAGACATGCCACGGGAGGAAGACAATGCCGCATTGATGGACTTTTTCGTACAAGAGATGAACACTGAACGCATAAAGCCGGAAGTCATCGGCATGATTGGCCTGGGCATGGTGCAGCTAACCCGCAGGAAAACCCGCCCATCATTGAGCCAACTTCTGGAAATAAAATGCCCCCATTGTGGGGGCAAGGGCAGCGTACGCCGCTGATTTATTATCTTGCAAAAACATACCAAAAACCCATAATTATCAGTGCCGATGCCATAAGAAAACCCCAGCCGGGCATCATAAATTGAACAATCATTCCCACGCCCAAGAAGAAAAATATCAATCCCATAAGCCGCTTATTTCTAAGCATGTCGCCGACCTCCTTTTATCACCAACGTGCGCTTGTATTTTACTATATGCGGCAAGCTGCTTGTTTGACAAAGATTTGAGTATGCATTTTGGACAAGCGGGTATCAAGTAAAAAACCTTGACACCCCCTTGTTCAAAGAATCGCGTAATATCGCGGTTTTTTGGATGTTTTTGTTGGACGTCAAAAAAAATCCAACGATTCAAGAATAAACTTTGGAACATTATTACACGCATCGAAAACAGGCTCTTAACCCAATTTTCCACAAAGGAGTCCCACATGCACATAAACGGCAAAGAATTCAAACTGCAAGCCCCCTGCACTCTGCTGGAGCTATTAACACAACGAAACTGTCCACTTGATAGGGTGGCCGTTGAGCTAAACGGGACGGTTATTCCCAAGATATCGTTTGGAGAGACTATGGTTGCGGATGACGACAGGCTGGAAATCGTGTCATTTGTAGGGGGCGGATGATGCGCATCGTATTAAATGGGCAGCCGGTTGATACGGCGGCGAAATCGGCCTTCGATTTGCGTGGGGCAGACGATATTGCGATACTAAACGGCTTCCAGATATCAGATGACCGCCCGCTTCAGCCGGATGACCAGGTGGTGGTTATCAAAAAGGGAGCCGCACCCGGCCGCCACCAGCTGGAGGCTATGATGGCAGCCAGGCACACCCCTGGGGTTCATGCCTACATGAAGGCTGGCAGAGTTGCCATTGCGGGACTGGGAGGGCTTGGTTCTCATATTGCGATCATGTTGGCGCGGATGGGCGTTGGCGCGTTGTTTTTGGTGGATTTTGACGTGGTCGAACCCAGCAATTTAAACCGTCAGCATTATAACCTGTCGCATTTGGGAAAACATAAAACCGAGGCATTAAAAAATCAGATGCAAGAGATAAATCCGTTCATTGAAATTTCTGTGAAAAACATAAAAATCACGGCAGAAAACGCTGCTGAAATTTTTGCGGACTATCCCATTGTAGTCGAAGCCTTTGACAACCCGGTTGCAAAAGCAGATTTAACCGGGGCGTTGCTAACTGCCGCGCACAAGCCCAAAATAATAGCGGCGTCCGGCCTTGCGGGGTTTGGCAGTGCGAATGATATCCGAACGCATCGAAAATTCGCAGGTTTGTATGTAGTCGGAGATTTGGAATCTGCCGCCGACGAGGGCATGGGGCTTATGTCGCCGCGAGTGTCTGTTACCGCCGGACACCAGGCCAACATGGTTGTGCGGCTGTTGCTGGGGTTGGAAGAGGAATAGGAGGACATCATGCAAGATATGTTTACCCTTGGTGGGAAAAATTTTTCGTCCAGGTTTATTTTGGGTTCGGGCAAATTTTCCTTGGAATTGGTCAGGGCGGCCATTGAGTCCGGCGGGGCGGAAATTGTAACTTTGGCGCTTAGGCGTGCAAACCTGAAAGGGAACGAGAGCATTTTGGATTATATCCCCCCCAATGTTTCGTTGCTTCCCAACACTTCCGGGGCGCGCACAGCCGATGAGGCCTTGCGAATCGCACGGCTGTCCCGGGAACTTGGCTGCGGGGATTTTATCAAAATCGAGGTCATTCGCGATTCGCGATATCTGCTGCCAGATAACATAGAAACGATTCGCGCCGTCGAGCTTTTGACCAGGGACGGATTTATCGCGCTACCATATATGTACCCGGATTTGGAAGCCGCCAGGCGCATGAGAGATGCCGGCGCGGCGGCCATCATGCCGCTTGGTGCGCCAATCGGCACCAACAAGGGGCTTCTTACGCGGGATTTTATTAAGATTTTAATCGAAGAAATAAACCTACCCATAATTGTCGACGCGGGAATAGGCCGCCCTTCCCAGGCTTGCGAAGCCATGGAAATGGGTTGCAGTGCCGTCATGGCCAACACCGCCGTAGCCACGGCCGGGGACGTTGCGCAAATGGCAAAGGCCTTCAAGCTGGCGATAGAAGCAGGCCGCGCCGCATTTTTGGCAAAGCCTGGTCGAGTTTTGGATGGCGCAGCAGAGGCGTCTAGCCCGCTTACGGGTTTTTTGGAGGAATAATTTGGGACAAAGTGGTGTCAAGTAAAAAACCTTGACACCCCCTTGTTCAAAGAACCGCGTAATACCGCGGTTTTTTGGATGTTTTTGTTGGACGTCAAAAAAAATCCAACGATTCAAGAATAAACTTTGGAACATTATTACACGTATCGAATCTAATCACAACCAGTTGAATTTTACAATGAAAAGGAGACACGATAAATGTTAGAGCAAGTCCTTGCCGCCAACTCCAATTTCGACACCGCTCACGTCACAACGGAGAGGGTTATCACTGCAATACAAAAAGACAGGCGCGATATAGACGATTTCGCGGCCTTGCTTTCTGTTGCGGCGGGGGAGCTGCTGGAGGAAATGGCAGCGGCGGCAAAAGTTGAAACCGCTCGCAATTTTGGCAATACGGTTCAACTTTTCACGCCTTTGTACCTGGCCAATTATTGTGAAAACCACTGTACATATTGTTCCTTTGCGCGCGGAAATTTCATCAAAAGAGGGCAATTGACCCTTGATGAAATCGAAGGCGAGCTTTCTGCAATCGCCGCCACTGGGCTTGACGAAATATTGCTTCTCACCGGCGAATCCAGGGCGATGTCCGACGTTTCATATATCAACGAAGCGGTAAAAATGGCCGCACAGATGTTTTCCACCGTTGGGCTTGAGGTTTACCCGCTGGAAACGGATGAATATGCCCAGCTTCGCGACAGCGGGGCAGACTTTGTAAATGTCTACCAGGAAACATACACGCCCCAAACATACGCAAAAGCCCACCCCGCCGGGCAAAAAAGCGATTACAACTATCGATTCCATTCGCAGGAGCGGGCTATCGCAGGCGGTATGCGGGGCGTCAGTTTTGGCGTGCTTTTGGGGCTGGGGGATTTTCGGCGGGATGTATTTTCCGCTGGAGTTCATGCATATTTGCTGCAACAAAAATATCCCCATGCAGAAATCTCATTTTCCGTCCCGCGAATCCGCGCGTTTGCCGGTGGACAGCACAATTTTGAATATGTAAGCGAGCGTCAGCTTCTGCAGATAATGTTGGCCTATCGTTTGTTCCTGCCTTTTGCGGGCATAACAATTTCCACCCGGGAAAGGGCAGGCTTTAGGGACAATGTAGTAGGGCTTTGCGCCACAAAGATTTCCGCCGGGGTGATGGTGGGCGTAGGCGGTCACGATCTGGAGCCAAAGGGCGATGAGCAATTCCAAATAGACGACGGGCGCAGCGTAAGTGAAATCCACAAAATGCTCTGCGTACACGGGTTGCAACCGGTTTATACTAATTATATATCGGTTTAAGGCGCAATGCCGCCGCCTGTAACAAATGCCCGTTCCACATCGGGAAGGCCTGCATATGCGCGGCGCACACTCTCTGGACTGCCAGCGATATTGACCACAAC
>Ga0123355_10008463_pt1 | contig 15544 bp, 6 predicted proteins | sample TergutEmb28metaG_3_FD_89872 | JGI IMG/M metagenome (GOLD analysis project Ga0123355, IMG submission 89872) | Embiratermes neotenicus P1 segment gut microbial communities from Petit-Saut dam, French Guiana - Emb289 P1 | ecosystem: Host-associated > Arthropoda: Insects > Digestive system > Gut ... | reverse complement strand
TTTTAGGAAAACAACTCTAATGATCCCGAATACGTAATTATGTTTGCATAAAACTTTGGTTATTTCTATCCGAAGAACGCAGATGATTAAAGAAATCGTGAATATGAACACCGGCGAATGTTCAATGAGAAATTTTCCCATAAAAGTTTACATGTTGAGACTGAAAAATCACTTGTTAAGGTCCCTGACCCTCAGTACAATTCTACCAGTGTGGGATGTCAACCTCACTTTCTTCGCTTGTCTGAAAGACAGGCTAAATAGGTCAGGAGCGTAAAATGTAGCTTACTGTTTGCAAAATACAGTCAGTAGCTCAGGTCAGGAACCTCTTGTAAAATAAACACCTGTAATGACCGGTACACTTCAGTTCTCGCACTCCAGAACCTGAATTGCTCAGGTATGTTGAAAACGGCCGTTAACCAGGCATAAAGTAGACATTTGATCTGGTGAGGTGATTCATACATAGTTTTCCTTAGAAAATCTGAGTGGGAGACCCCGCTTGACAGATATTTGCATCTAGGCTAAGATGACAAATAATATTACAAGTGCTCAAGATAGGACCCAGTGCTGTCCTTGTAAACATGGGCACGAAAAGTCTGGATTCTATGGAAGTGATTTATTGACTAGCTGAGCTACTGCGAGGTACAGAAACAAGAGTCTGATCCATGGAGACAGTTACGACGTCTTCTGATTACATAGCAGACGTAGGGCCTATGTAAATTACTAGAATCAGGTCCACATTCATTATGAACGTACGAAGCAGAAAAGATTAATTTGTACGTTGGCTTACTAACAACAATGTATCATACAATTCATACAACCAAAGCTGAAGACGGTGCCAAGGGGACGTACAGTACATTTTCTTTCTTTCTCTCTTTCTTGTTTCTTTCCTTCTTTCTTGATCTAACCACTTCTACATGCTCATTTTATATGTAGAAGATTATTGTCGCACCTGATCACACTCACTGACACACACACACACACACACACACACACACATACACCACACACTCAGTAGGAGTCCTCTGGACGAGGAATCAGCCCGTCTTAGTGATCTCGAACTGAAGACACACAACATTCACAAGACAAAGACATTCATGCTCCAACGGGATTCGAACCAGCAATCCCAGCAAACGAGCGGCCACAGACATACGCCTTAGACTGCACGACCACCGGAATCGGCCAGGGCATTTTCTTCTTCCCGTAAACTTATCACTAATGCTCAGGAATATAACCTGTTTTCAACGCCCTTTTGTGCGACGTTGTGAGGACAGTTTATAGGGCCAGCATTCGTTGTACGTAAATAGTTTGCTTCTTCAGGTGTGTTCCATATTAAAATGGGAAAGAAGATACGTGAGACCCCAGCTGAGCTTGTGGTGGTGTTTTGTCATTCAAATAGCATTCCTTCTGACGACGATGTGAAATTTCCCGCAGAGTTGTTCCTGGAAGGCTAACAGATGCATTGTCTGCATCACATCCCATTCCTAACGTGGACACGCCCTTAATCCAAACAAAATCATATCCTGCTATCAAAGTCAGGCCTTCTGACACCCCGCAAACAGAGTTTCGTTTCAGCGCAAGAGAAATTTTGTGCCTTCATGCTTGCTGCTCTCTTTCAAATTCTGACCGTAACACTTCCGCCCATTCGAGAGATTTTAGTTGTGAAGTGCAGCAGAACTGAAGTGGAAATAGCTCACTTGTATAACAAACAGTCTATTCAATTTTTTGTAAGCCTGATTTTGAATAAGCGATATCAGTGTGCCAGTGGGTCAATTAACTGAAGTTCTTTTTTACTAACTGAAGTCAAACAAGAGAGGCAATTTACGTACGACGTAACACTGAAGCGCTTTCTTGCAACCATTGTTGCAGAGGAAAAGCAAGTATTACATATTCCGAGAGTGTGTGTTTGTAGCCTTAGGTATGCAACATAAAATGCGCATGCGCCGTATTGCCATCTGAGCTTGCCCAGTTCTACTATATTTTTCCACATTATCTCACAAACAACATGATTATAGGAAAAAAGTTTTTTTGAACATAAAATGTTTGTTTTGGTTTTGCCCACAAAGTTTGTCCGAAACCTGTTTCATTTGAAGAGGAATTAAATGAGAAGTTATAAAAATATATTTTGGTCTTCATGTAAAGTACCAGTTGTTCTTGTCCCATTTTAATGAAACTGGAAAATTTTTTGACAGATTTTCGAAAATTACTAAAATATAAAATTCCTCGAAAACCCACCCAGTTGGAGCCGAGTTGTACGTACAATGCGGACAGACAGACATGACGAAGCTAATAGTCGCTCTTTACAATTTTGCGAACGCGCCTAAAAATCACAAACAATTCTGTGCTAATGGAGGTACAAGCCGAACACTAGATGATCTGCGATCCGAACCGTGTTTAGTAGAGACTGTCTCACACACAAATCCCGACTCTCACCTTTCCCTGGTAACCCACTTAGGCCTCACTGTTATACAACCAATACCAGTCCATTTCCGAATTTGTTGTCCTACAGTTTTGTCTTATATGATGTTTTATATCAGGATAGCCGTCTGCATTTGGATGTCTATTGGGCTAATTCAGTATTTCCTAATCTGGGCTCCGTTGAATGCTGACTCTTAATTTGTAGTCATTCTGTACTTTTGTGTGTTGTATGTATAAATATTCACAGTAACAACCAGCTCAAATGTAGGTAATTTGGTTGTTAATATGGATATTTATAGATATTGTATTTGCTACACAAAAGAGTATGTTTCATATAAAAACTATGTATGCACTTCAGTGCATTTACAGTTTTAGACTAAGGGTAGCTCAAAATTTAATGCAGTTTATAGAATGGACTGTCATTGTCAATAGCGTGATATCTTTTATTTTCCGCAGATGAGATCGACCAGGTGGCTGACCATCTTCATCGGAATGACAAGAATCTGCACGTGACTGAGGTTTCAACGGAATTGCGATCCAGGTAATCAATGATGGCACAGTTAGATTGGCGCTTCGTTCATTGCACAACACTGCCAAATAGGCACTGATTTCAATAAAGATATAAAACTCTATGGAGGGGATAGAGAATCTAATAGGTCAATAGCTAGTGCATGAATTCCCCGCATTTTGTGGAAGAAGAATTTTCATTACCTTCGTGACAAGATCCCATGACTGGCCCCTATCTTGAGCACCCACGCATCGTATTTCTTTATTGTATATTGAATATTACCCTCCCATCTTGTAAAATGGCTACCGTGTCTTTGTCGGGGGGTAAAGTGCGGCGGGGGCTTGCTGCTGACAACTCACCACCTTCTACTGCCGCGGTCATGGACGAGTAGAGCTATACCACTACCCATCCTCTGGGCCACACCGGGCCTGTGACGGGATCACTGTCTTTTTTTTTTTTTACGTTTTACCCTCCCATCTACGACTTCGTCTTTCAAACAGCGCTCTTTCTTTAGATTTTCCTAGTAAAAAGTTGCATCTATTTTCATTCTATTCTGCGTGTTCCACATACTCTGTCCACCACACCATCCTCGATTTTTATCACCCCAATAATATTAGGTGAGAAGCAGGCATAACGAAGGCCCTCACTATATGAAATTTTTCCAGACTTTTCTACTTCTTCCCTCTTAGGTCGAAATATTTTCCACGGTAATACTTTAACAGACACCCTACGGATTGTGTTCTTCTTTCAGTATGAGAGACTAAATTGCACGCCCATTCAAATTAACAGGGAAAATTATACATATTTCAATCACTGTGCCTTTCTAGATATGAAAATAGGATGCAAAAGATTCCCAAATGAAAGCTAGCAAAGCATTTTTCCGAACTTAATACCCTTCAGTTGTTTTAAACGCGCTTCTGATTTTTTTATTATCATTCTCAAATATTTGAACATTGTCACATTTTGAAAGGCTCTATCAGCTATATTTAGGTATGTGTTGTGACTTTGCCAATTAAGATGCAGCTTACTGCCTTCTGAATAAATGCGTGTCTTGTTCGTTATACTGCATAGCAATTCGAGTTTAAGGCGGTGTTCGAGCAATATTAAATACCTAACAGTGAGTCGTTTCGAAATAGTATTAAGCCGTTTAGGAAAAACCGACTTCCTCCCCAGCCAAATAATACCATGCAGCAAATCTGACAAGTTTTGAACGTAAGAACTCCGTTACACTGCACATGAACTTTCTTTTCCTTAGAGGTTACTAACACAATAGAGTAGAGTCTTAAAAACTCACTGCCTTGTGTGGAACCAAAAATTTCACTACCGTTACCACAACAGACCACTACTAGATCCTATTCACAAAGTCAGGTCCGCTGCTTTAATTCCAGTGAACGCGTCTGTTATTAACTTGAGTACAGATAATTAACTGTAGCGATGTCTAAGATGACACAGTTTAACGCTTTGGTTTAAGTGAGTGGAAAGACAAACTGAAGGGTCACAAGCAGGTTGCTGATTTTAACGTGTTTGGGATATAGAAGCATTCGTCGCCCATGTACCAAAAACGTGCGTGAGCGGGCTGACTCATTCAGCACACACAAAGATCCAACCTCACCCACATACTTGCGAAAGAAACGACTCTTTCAGATGCGCCCAAATATTGAAAATGTTTTGGCATTCTCTTATCAAAACATCGGACAGAGTGTTTTTGTGAAGAACAGACCGGCGTCCTGTACGTATAAGTTGTGTGGGGATAAGTAGCTTTCAAGGCAAGGCCAAGAACCTGAAGTTGTTGTCCTATGCCTGCCAAATAATCTTCAAATCATTTAAGGTCTTACGTCGTGGGTGTTCATTACCTAAAGACGAAGCTTTGTCTTGGGGGTGGTTGAGCCCAGCACTGTGGTTTCAGACTGAAAGTTTCCAAAGACAAATCGAGTTTACAGCATTTCAGTTTGCCCGAATGGACTACTAGATACAAAGGCATGGGCAAAACGGATGCTGTCCAGCGTTAAGTACCCGATATTTTCATAGAGTTACTTCGAGCAGCAGTCTTAAGATAGAATATTTTTAATATCTCTGAATAACAGAAACACGTTTAAGCGAGATTAAAATAAAATTTATAATATCAAACATTGGCTGTATTTGACAGCATGCAGGATAAATGTCATTCATAATTTGTCCAATTACGTTTTTGCAGTGAACTCTCCGGAGTCGAAAGTGAGATGGAGGGCGACTTGTCCAATCCAGTGACTGACACACAGAACATGCATGTTTCTAAAAGAAAAAAACACAAGAAGAAGGGTAAAGGTAAGTAAAATTAGTTTTTGATATTGCTTTGTTCTTGAAACTTCAGAATAATGTGATGCTGTTTCGTCTCCGCTGTAGGTCGCCGCCTCAGGACGAGGTCCCAAGAGAACCATTTACTGGCTGCCTCACCAGTGCAGCTGAACAGTACAATGGAAACCCGGCTTGACCTCAGCTGTCTCTTGGGACGAGGCCTCCTTAAGGCTCCAGATCTCCCAAACACTTCTGGTGCTAAGTATACGAGGTATGTCCAGCTGCTTGACTCCATGGACCAGAACCCTTCTTGATTAGTTATTCAAGAAATTACTTTCCTCTATGGAACCCGAGGGCTCTTTACAGTTTTGATCGCTATGACAAGCCAAATAAATCCATTCCACACCCTCCTTCTCTCGCTCTCTAAGATCCAATTTAGAACAGGATCATCGTAAAAGAACTCTGTAGACTTAAAGGTGAATATTTTATTCATTTTGAGAAAAATATTAATTTTACGATTTGTTACTCGTTCACACATGAACTGTACACTGTCACATCTGAACGGATAATGGTTATGGTGGGACAATTTGAAATCTATGAAATATAATCAGCCGACTTCAATTATGATAATTTGTTGTACTGCACTACAAGTTTTCATTCAGGAAATCTTAATTATTATGCTACATCCAGAGGCTGGTATTCATCAGAGGCAAGAGAGACAGGTTGTACACGAACGCTTCGGCTGAAATGTCTAGCCTGGCTCTTTACACTCGTTTGCACCTAAGTTTTTACCAATAGTAGTCACGAAGTGTGCAATATTCATTGCTTACAGTTCTTCCGGAAGCCAGGAGCTAAGTGCTTACCACTGGTAGTCACGAAGTTTACCGTATACGTCGCTTACTGTTCTTCCGGAAGCCACATGTTGCCGAATAGCCCAAATGATTTATTTAATTCTGCGTAAACTGCCGATACAATTAGGCCCACATCTAGCTTCAGCTGTCCCCTGCTGCTACTTAATACATCCACACTAATTCTGAATGAGAGCCGCTATAAACACGGCAACATTCATACGTTGCATAATCTACTCGTAAATGACATTGCTACTTCATTTGTCTTACAAAAGTTTATAGTTCCTATTGAACTTTACAGATTACTCGTCGTCAAAACTTATTCATTCTCTTAGTTGATAACGGCTACAACAACCTCTCATCAAAGATCCTTAACGGGGGGAGCAAACGAGACGCTGTGATTCGTACTGTGGGAAAATATTTCCCCTAACCGTGGCTAGAATACATCAGCACCCGCTAGCACATATTTCATTTCAGTGTCCTATTCGATTTAAGCCCCACACCCTAAATAAGTTACATTGCGAAAAATTTTTCCGAAATTGGCGTCCTTATTTTAAAACGACGACCAGTAGCGACGTTCTGAGCACAACTAACGACATTACAATCAGAAAGCACTGGAAGGGTTTCATAATCCTTATTGTCCTTCAATTCCTGTCGTGTCTCTAATAAGGTTAGTAGGAACTGCCATTGCATAACGATCGGACCTTGAAATTGACCCCGCACAGTCAAGATTAAGAACAGCTCGATCCAGGGGGGAAGATAATTCAAAGCGAGGAAAGAGGGGTGGCTTGGTCATGCCTTCAGTCTCAGGGGTCTGTGTTTCGTCTTAACCTTTTGGCGCCAGAATTATTTTTTTAAATTTTAGCACACCTGTATATAAAATGTGAATAAAACAGGAACCAAATGCGTTAGAATTATGAAAGAAACTGCATTTTGAAGAGAAAAAAACGGAGAGTATATGCCGCGTTTAAACTATTATTACCTGTATTTGTTGAATAAATATACAAAATGCAACGTTTAGAGGTTAGCGGTGCGGTACGACCAATATAGTGGTCGTTAGGCGTCAAAGGGTTAAAGTATAAAAAATTTAAATCTCTTCACGGTTTTGCCAAAAGTCTGCCAGATTATCTTAATAACAGGCGATTTAGCCTGGAATAGGCCTAAGCTCGATAGGCTTCAATATAAACATCTTAGTTTGGTGTAGGATTATTCTCTTATAGTGTACTTTCTGCTAGTAGCTGTGCGTACGTTGTCTGTCACGATTTATAATGATCAATAATATAACCATAATGCCTTCAAAATGAAATTTATACAGTCAGGATAAGATATTAATTTTGACTGTTACTTACATCATTTGGGGCAACGCTGTTCAGGAACTCAAAATTAATTTCGTGCCACTATTTAGATTTTGACTTTTGTGCTTCAGGCGCAAGAACCCGGAACAACCCTACAACCGATACCTGGTGGCCGTGTACAAGTGTCAAGAGGGATTCACTCTGCAAGACCCGGCAGTGGACCGCCTCTACTGCAGCAAAGACAATTGGGTGGGCGAGCAACCAGCCTGCGTAGCCACAAGTATAAACCGACTTCACTTAACTTCGATATCTTGCATTATCCTTTGTGTCTCTTGTTCAGCAGATTTCCTTTGGTTGGCATTATTCTACACGATGATGAATCCCGACTTCCAGGTTGCAGGCTTACTGTAAAGTCATGAAAGTCATAGACCGGTGTCTATTCGTAGTCTTGGAATCTCGTTCCAGCAATACTTGTTGGAACACCATTCACCCAGACTCCTGAAAAGGTCTTATCATTATACAGTAATTTACGAGGCTAACACATACGCCTAACCATACAGGCTCATTTAAACATGCTCGTAGCAAAGCAACCCGATACCCGCTGCACGGGAGCTGCGGTGGCCAAACGGAACTTGGTGACAAATGAAAACAAACTAGTAAACAAAGTAAAATAAAAAGTAAATAAAAAGATAAGGAACATAGAAGAGAAACAGTAGTAAGAAGAGAGAAAAACGCCCGACAAATGTTTGGATAGAGCACAAAGGTACTGTACTTGGGATTGTCCAGTGTGGGCACTTTCCAACACTGCATCCGAAAAGTTGCTCCCCAAATTTCTAAGGTTATATCCATCAACATACCTGGACAGATGGAAAATGGCTCTGTCTCGACACACAACTCTTTTTGTAAAAAATTCTTCATAAATTTTGACAGAACCTCACATTATAATGTGTTGCAAACTTCTTTACTTTGGGCTGTTACATGTTGCAACAGTTAGTGCCACTTTTAACTATGGTTTCCAATCATGTGCGCTTCACTTCATGAGCAACATGACGTTACAATGAGTTCATCCTGTATGATTTAGATAAACGTTAGTCCTCAAATGTTTAAAAATACCGAATTTTTAATGGGTTAATATGGCTAATCAAGCATTTTGATTCCAATACAGTAATATATATATATATATATATATATATAATGCACAAAATGTTTACTGACTTGAAGGGATTATTGTGACACACTTGGTAGCATGAATTTGCGAGTTACACTGCAAAAGGAGAAGTAAGATAAAAAAGAATTCACTTAGCAGAGCCCTAGAATACAGATACCCATTTTTCAGGGAAACGATAATAACAATTCTGTACTCACCAACTGTTGAGGTCATTTATATTTTGAGGTACTTCGAAAAGACGTCTATTAGATTCTTGACCAAGTCGTCCCCATATACACGTGACAACACGAACAGAAGTGTTTTAAAATTGCTTACGAAGAGCAGCATCCAAATTTATGAATACATGTCATATTCAGTACAAGGATGTTTTCTATAAGAGAAATACACTTGAACGCCAATGGCTGTATACCGTAACAACGCCCGAAAATATTCCAGGATACGTATCCATATTGCCGTGTGTTAAAGCCACAAATTGGAGAGGTTATGACACCACCGTTTGGATCTCAGTTCATGTTGCAAGTACACACCAGAAACCACAGCAAACAAACCATAACCTGTTTCCACAGTTTATTTGCATATACACACACTAGAAACCACAGCGCACAGACCATGACCTCTCTATTCCCACAGTTAATGTTACATGCACATGCACTATAAGCCACACAACACAAACCACGACAACTGTATTCCCACAGTTCATTCAGTTATCGTCTCTCCATTTTCCCGCTGACAAAAGAATGGTGCAGTGCGGACATTGATAGTAAGTTGTTTCGAGTGTGTTCATAATGCACGAAAATGCATTACGAGATCAAGACACGGCGTTGGAGGGAAATATACTGTTCCGTAAGGTTGGTACCTACCTGCCAGGCTACATGGTGTCATAACGCAAAATACTGCAATATGGTAGGCTTGGACAAACGAGCTGAATGTGATATGAAATAAAAATATAATTCTTCATATGAATTCGTGCAAGAACACGTTTGTATAACTTTTGGACTGGTGAATCATCTTCAAGAATTTTAGATTTTGAATAGACAGTATTATGGAAATTTCTCCCTTCGAGGAATGGAGTGTGGCGGTTCTGCGGACGCTGGAAATATTTTGTGGATATAGTAAATATACGTGAGAAAGAAATGGACTTTTGACAATAGACAGACCTGTCCTGCTCGCCCCTTCCCACACGATAGTCATTTCTTCAGACCGCCCCCCAAAAACAGCATTTGTTGTTAAATGCGCATATTTAATGTTTCAGTCTTAAATAAGTATTAGTCACTGCATTAGAAGCATGCACAGTTAATTCAAAATGAATTGTTGCCCTGCCTTGACTTCAGGTTTCAAATACGTTAGTGACAAGAGCATATTGCTGAATTATTATTTTTTTTTATCGTTGCACCGTGCATCTTGATGTCATCGAAGTCATACATTCACCAACAGATGTACTCTATATCCGCCTTATAAATCATTAAAATTTATGTTAAACTGCTCCTGCATGTTTCGTTCTACGACCATCATCAGGGAGCTTGCACTTGAGCCTAGCTAAAGTCACATTTATAGATAGTCGGTACGAGTCGGTAATAGCGACAATAAATATAGTTAACTATATTTATTATCGCTACTGCGATGTCCTGGATTGTGAAAAAAAGTTTATCTTTACAGACTTGATAGAACATGCTGCCACACTACCGCATAATCTATAACGACGTACTCTTACCGACTATCTATAAATGTGACTTTAGCTAGGGTCAAGTGCAAGCTCCCTGATGATGGTCGTAGACCGAAACATGTAGAAGCAGTTTTAACGTAAACTTTAGTGATTTATAAGGCTGATATAAAGTGCATATGTTGGTGAATGTATGACTTTGATTATTATTATTATTATTATTATTATTTACATTTTGATCCTTTAAAGAGAATGTACCTTGGAGAGAAACCTGTATAGAACTTCCCGACTTACGCAAATTCAAGCAGGGCTTCGACTTGACTGTCACATCCATCCGGTCATTTCGTCATTGTCACAGACGTTTCCTTGGTGCCAGACTGAACCTCGCTGAACAGAACTAGGGAAGGAGGAATGAATAGGCAATTTATTAATATGGAAGAAACAGGTTGGCTGGCTCTGGGTTTATACTAACGCCGCCTACCCATGTCTATTAATTCCTGGTCCCCGCAGGGTCGGCACGATAATTGAATCGTGTGGACACACGTCTATGCGATGAATCACCTATTCCAGTTGGTGCCCACACGCTATGTTGTTACAGAGACCGTCGTCGTTTCTAGTCGTCTTACACCGCATTACCTCAAGCCACGTGCAATGAAATCTTATCGGAGGGGCGGTAGAGGGTGTTGATTGCTAAGGTCTGTCTGATCGGAGACTGACAGACGGAGGACTAACCAACCAACCAACCAACCAACATGCAAACAAACCGACCAACCAACCAACTAACATACAAATAAATACTATACGTCGGTCAATAACACAACATTTATTTTATATACAATGGTGTATATGTCAGGGTGACATATTTCGACCTAGTCGGTCATCCTCAGGCCCTCCAAGAAAACAGATCCAAGAGTTGTTAAACAACTCTTGGATCTGTTTCCTTGGAGGGCCTGAGGATGACCGACTAGGTCGAAATATGTCGCCCTGACATATACACCATTGTATATAAAATAAATGTTGTGTTATTGACTGACGTATAATATTTATTTGTACGTTATAACACTTCGGGATGGAAAACTTCAAATCAACCAACTAACTACAGCACAATCCATCTTGAGAAGCCAGTAGGTCTTCAGACAATGATTATCCTTTCACAGAACTTGGTTGCATGGTCCCCATCGTCAGCAAAATAAATCCACTCCATATTCTCTCTGGCAAGGCCCAATTCTCGCTCAGTTGTTTACGGCTGTAACTGCTCAGAACTGAGAAAAAACGGAGTGTGTATGTGGCCCATGAGATAAAGGTAAAGTGATCCCGTTGAAGGCCCGGTGTGGCCCAGAGGGTGGGTAGAAGTATAGCTCTACTCTTCCATGACCGCGGCACTAGAAGGGGGTGAGTGGTCAGCAGCACGTTCCGGCCGCACTTTACCCCCAAGAAAGACCCGGTGCCCATTGTACAGGAGGCTGGGTGGGCACCAGGGCCGGTCTGGACGAGCGGAAAATCTCGTCCTCACCGAGATTCGATCCCGGACCGTCCAGCCCGTAGTCAGTCGCTATACCGACTAAGCTACCCAGGCCTTTGCGATACATTTTAATATTTTCTTTCCATCTACATCAAGGTCTTTCCTTCAGGTTTTCCAACCAAATCTTTCTCTGAGCAGAGACATGATTCGTAATTTTATCAGCCGGAAAGGTAATTCGCAGAAAGTAGGATAATGAAACAAACAACTTCAGTGAAAAAAGTGATAGCAACCAACCGTGTATACTCAGTGACATCAATTGTTTACATCTTATCGCAATATTTATGACCCTACACACAGGTTTACAATGTGTTTGTACCCCGTATCCAAGCTTCCCATAACTAGTACGCACCTCTCAGTTTGTTCAATGAGTTGTTCTCCTATCGCCTAAGAATACTTACTTTGCCTTGGATCCGTCCGACCATCCAGCCCCCTAACCAATGCGTACGGCTGGCTCCTTCTTCCGTTTGCAATGACCACTACACTAAATATCTTTAGACGTGGTGTTTAAATTCACCTTTTAGCTGCAACACAATACTATATGTGACAGGAACAGTTTTCCTTGATGCCCTGTGTGTTCTAGATGTCCTGGTGTCCTCTCTGGCCCGCAGTGTTCTGTTTCAGACACGTCGAAGGGGGTGTGCTCAGAGAACAGGGGTGGCTGTGACCACGTATGCGAGGAGGTGGACGGCAAGCCGAAGTGTTCATGTTATCAGGGCTTCAGTCTGCGCGGTGTTGGCTCCTGTGTAGGTGGGTAACATATTCAGATTTACATTAGTAATATGTAACACTGGCGCAAGCCTGCCAAACACAGCTTTGCCTGTTTTATCATTCTGGCGCTTGTGGAGGTTTCTGTTTTTCGAACTCTGGAAGCGATATTGGTATCCCATATTACCATATTAAAGTAAACCATTATGACTTTTTAAGTTTCCAGCTTCAAAATAAGCTTAATAGCAATATCGCTGTCACTTGGCCAATGGAACTGATAGCCGCTCAACTAGTCAAAAATTTCACTACTTTTATGACACAAGGAAGTTCAGTTTTGTGTTTATGAAGCTCGGATGATGGAGCCAATCAAAAGCCACAAAAATCCTGTCCGTACATCTCACACCACATTTCTTGAAGATCCCATTTATGAAAATGTTTTCTAAGGGTTTCTTAGCTACACGATTTTCCATTAACCTTTTGGCGCCTGAATTATTTTTTTAAATTTTAGCACACTCTGTATATAAAACGTGAATAAAACAGGAACCAAATACATTAGAATTATGAAACAAACTGCATTTTGAAGAAAAAAAAAACGGAGAGTATATACCATGTTTAAAATATTCAGTACCTGTATTTGTTGAATAAATATATAAAATGCAACGTTTAGAGGTTAACGGTGCGGTACGACGACTATAGTCGTCGTTAGGCGTCAAAGGGTTAAAAATGTTTTATTCCTTTTTTATTCCTTTCATGATATGTGCTTACAATTGTGAAATGGTCTTCATATACCTTTTATTTTCTCTCCCTTCGGTCCAAAAAATCTTTTCAGAAATTTCTTCTCAAAGACCGCCAGTCTCTCTGCTTCTGTTACAGTAACTTACGAAGTCTCAAATCCATACGGACGAAGCGGTGCAATTTTAGTTCTATTAATCTCAAAACTCGAAGGCTTGACACGATGAGCCAGTTAGGTCTGGACGATTGGCTCTCACTTTCATTGATTGGCAAGATCAAACCTGTGTCATTCAAGGTGTCTTGCATCAAAATGTGCCTTGACAGTCAGCACCTTTCGCGACTAAGACATAAATAGTGGACGCAAAACCCTCATTAAAGCCAGCTGTCATTGCTAATCTTGCTTTTACATCGGACAGGTGTCGTTTCATATTCGGTTTATTGCTGAAAACAACTGCTCACAACTGAATTCACTGGCAAGCAACACCAAGTGGTCACTGCGCCAATGAAGAATTTTGTCCAGGCAGGAATAGAATTTTGGTTCCCCTAGTTCATGAACAGTGCAATTTGTAAATTACTGTGTTCTAACAAAACAAGAAATTTGATGCGTCATTTCAGGTTCTTACAGCGGTGTTGTTGACCCTTCAGGTCTTCTGGATATTACGTCATGTCAACTGGTATATAGTCGGAGTGTGGTGTCTCCATCTTCAGTAACATGCAGTCAAAGAAACCCAGAAGATGGAGGGGCTACCCTTCTCCGAAACGTTGGTAAATATTTATCAGTCGACATGTCGGAACATCTAAAAAGAACTGGGAATCTTCAAGAAACCATAGATTCACGAAATAGAATCTACATGAATTCAGTTACATATATATAAAACTGACAGTCACGCAGAAAATACATCTGTTTCTCCTACATTTCAGTTACCTTCTCAGTAAAGTTTCAGAACTGAAAGACTCAGACTGCAAAAAAGAGTTTAGTTTCCAAATATTTACTTGTGCGGACCACTTTTTCTCGTCCGCCAAAAGGACAGAGTCCCTGAATTTCCTGGTAAAATGGGTACTGCCATTACAATAAACTCACATGGCCCAAGTACAGTCGAAGTCACTGAATCAGTGATTAGCGAAACAGGATTTCACTTCTCTAAAACAGTTCAAATGGCGAACTTGCCCCGTGCATAGCAGCCTGGCCATGAAGGGAGACTGGACAGGTCCACACATCCTTAACCTTGGCACCAGCTGGCGGCTGATCGTCAGTGTAGAGTAGCTGCTGAATTACAACCACGGAAAGAAAATCGGTGCTCCCTAATCACGGAGGTTGGGGTGGGCGGGGCATTGACACGTACGGCGAAAAGAGAAATGCATACAGGATTTTGGAGGGGAAAACTGAAGAGAAGATACTACTTGGAAGACCTGGGGGTAGATAGAGGATAATATTAAAATAGATCTTAAAGAGATGGGATGAGATGACGTGGGTCGGATTAATGTGACTCAAGACATGGACAAGTGGCAGAATTTTTTGGATACGGTTATGAACATTCCGATTCCATAAAATTCGAGGAATTTCTTGACTAGCTCAAGGCCCATTACTTTCTCAAGAAGAAATCTGCTCCATGGAAAAGAACACAGTACTCACTAAATAGGAAAAGAGAATAGACAGCCTGCACATCCGGTCTGGATGGCGTGGTGAAGGTAGAAGCAGCCATTTACTGTCTGCTTGACAGTGGCCCATGTCCCGGATGTCACTTGTATAAATTTAGAGGTCTGTAATTCTATTTTAGACTGAAAATTTACTGAGATGTTTTGAAACAGCCGAAACAAAGTACATAGTGACGATGCGGATAACAATGAGCCTTCCTGCTTGTAACAGTCCTGCCAATCGTCAGCGCCAGCAGGATGTTTGTAACGTGGTGCACATTACCTACATGAAAAGAGACCAAATTTTATTATGTTAAACGCTGTAAAAGAGAGCCACGTTTTTGTACTTTACTTAAAAGGACATTTCGTAAATTTTTTACTGTTTTACTTATTAAATGTAAAGACACAAATGCGGTGCAACAACATCTCACTGTCGGCGCCCCCGAACTGTCAACATACTTCAAAGAGCATCATGACAGACAACGTTTGATGCCTGCACACACACATATATGCCTTACTTCAAAATGGTGCTAAACTAGGCCAAAAGCACATAAAAGGGGATGGGGGTGGAGGCTGCCGGGCTACAGGTCCTCCACAAACCTCACAAAACAGAAATTTAAACAACACAGATTTTTGAGTAAAGCGAAACCAACTTGATGTCACTTACTTACTTACTTACTTACTCCATGGTGCAGAGTCCTTCTTGAGAAGCTAACTGGTCTGCAGCTAGTCAGGAAATTCCCCGCATTTCACGGAACCCGAAGGTTCATTACCGCACTCAC
>Ga0123355_10008462_pt1 | contig 15545 bp, 21 predicted proteins | sample TergutEmb28metaG_3_FD_89872 | JGI IMG/M metagenome (GOLD analysis project Ga0123355, IMG submission 89872) | Embiratermes neotenicus P1 segment gut microbial communities from Petit-Saut dam, French Guiana - Emb289 P1 | ecosystem: Host-associated > Arthropoda: Insects > Digestive system > Gut ... | reverse complement strand
TTAAAGTGGCACGCGAGCTGGGTTCAGAACGTCGTGAGACAGTTCGGTCCCTATCCATCGTGGGCGTAAGATATTTGAGAGGATCTGACCTTAGTACGAAAGGACCGGGTTGGACGTACCTATTGTGCATCAGTTGTCGTGCCAACGGCACAGCTGGGTAGCGAAGTACGGAAGGGATAAACGCTGAAAGCATCTAAGCGTGAAACCCACCTCAAGATGAGATATCTCTCCTTTATGGAATAAGACTCCTTGTAGACCACAAGGTTGATAGGCCAGAGGTGTAAGCACAGTAATGTGTTCAGCTGACTGGTACTAATAAGTCGAAGGTTTGATCTCAATAGTTCGTATAAGAATTATGGGTTAAACTACACACTCAAAACAAAAATACCCTTGAAAAAACTTACAGTATGTAGAAAATCAATAACTTCACACCATTAGTTGTGCCTATGTCGTAGTGGATCACCTGTTCCCATCTCGAACACAGAAGTTAAGCACTACGGAGCCGAGAATACTAATTTGGAGACGAATTGGGAAGATAGGACGGTGCAACTCCAGTAAACCACCCTTATGGGTGGTTTTTTATTGAGAGCAATAAATTATCTTTTGTTAAAATTTACATACTGAGAATATGGTGCAGTTCGTTTTGGCTTATTTGAACTGCCTACGATGGTTTCACCGATATACTTCAGTCCGTTGTTTGTGATTTCAAATATTTGAAAGCGTCTGCGATTTTCATGTTTATTATATTGAGTTCTGGTGTTGAAATATGGTTGAAGAAAAATTTGATTGCCGTGGGTTTCATATTTACATTCCCACTCATAAAATTCGCCGTTAATTCCATAGACATAGTGATATATAGCTTTATTACCATCAAATAGTTCAATGAACGCATTCTTTTCTTCAAGTTGATTTTTTTTATCCCAATCAAATATATCAATGTGCTTTCCATTTTTCCGAAGTGATTCGACGCGCTTTAGATTCTTTTTATACTGTACTTTGTGTCTTGGGTTTTTCTTTCTCCAAAACCAAAGCCCAAAAAACACTGGAAAAGCGCAAGCAACAATTATCCATCCAACAGTTTCGTTCATATTGGTGTCGGTGGAGGGACTTGAACCCCCACGGTTGCCCACTAGATTCTAAGTCTAGCGCGTCTGCCAATTTCGCCACACCGACGCGTGCGGAAGAATGGAGTATTATAGCATATACGCACATGCTTGTCAAAGATTACTTTGCTATTGCAATTTGCTCACTTATCAAGTTATAAGCAGTTGTTGATAAATCTCTGCAAACATTGTCGGCAGCAGACTTTACAATAAAGCAAACATCTGTTGGCATGAAATTGTCTTTTACTTTGTCAAATCCCTCTAGACAATATAGCTCAACACGGTATCTCATAGCCTCGGCAAGTCGTTCAACGATCATAGTCAATATACATACCAGTGCTTCGTAATTACCAATTGTTTTAATTTCTTTTCTTGTTAACTTTCTGGTGAATGTGTCGAAATCGGAAAAAAGTTTCTCATATGATTTGCGTATGATTTGTACTATAAGCTCACGTGACTTGTTTTTGTTTAAGACTTGTTTCGGGTCAATTTTTCCGAAAATCTTTGTGCAACCATTATTTATTGTGTCACGATATAACACAAGTGCGTCAACAATCAGCGCTTTTATTTCCAACATGTCGCGGTCATACGAGTTTTGTGTATTCATACCCACATTTTATCACTTTGTTAGACGTAAGCGAAAGTATCTATAAACATACTTTTTCGGAAAGTTTCACTTACGTCACTATTGACTAATACATGCTTTTATGTTATAATATTCGTATGGAAGATAACTCAAAACCTAGGTACTCGAATACTAACTGGAATTTATATCGGACTTTTTTGGCATGTTATGAATTCCGAAATTATACTCGTGCGTCAGAAGTGGTGGGGGTTTCTCGTCCTGCGGTCACGCAAAACATAAAGGAATTGTCGAAACAACTGGGTGTTTGTTTGTTCCATCCACACAGAAAAGGGGTAGAGCCATCAAGCGATGCAATCGCTATTTACCCAACAATCAAGATGGTTGTTGATTCGCTTATCGAAGCGGAAGAAAGTGTGCAGGTTTTTAACGAAGAAAGTAGTGCAGTTATCAAAATAATTTGTACAACAAATTTCGCTGGATATTATCTCAACGAACATATTGTGAATTTTTCAGATAAGTTTCCAAATATTAGGTTTGACATACAAAATAAATCCGTGGATGATGCTTTGGTTGCATTGGAGAAAAATAAAACGCATATGGTTTTTAGTATAATTCCATCTTCCAAATTATCAAGTTTGGATTTTAATCATATAGAGATTGAGAGATTTCCACAGTCATTTTTCACAACAAAAACTTTTGCAAAGAAATATAATATAGGAAAAAGTATTACAGAAAAGGAATTCGATGAGTTAAAATTTATAGCGATTCGTACTGTTCATAACTATTTCGATATGATTAAATCACCAGAAATTTTTGTTGATACACAAGAAATGTTGTTACGGCTAATTTCAAAAGATATTGGAGTTGGTTTCGGTATCTGGGAAGTCGCAAGAGATGTAATGGGCAAAGAGATAGCATTTCAATTTAATATAGATAATAAGAAACCAGACGATGTTGTTTTAATTTGTTTACACCCGCCGAAACAATCTATAACAAAAGCGGCATCGACTTTTGTCGACTTGATAAAAAAAGGTTGTTAATTTTCAAAATCTTTTTGCCATAAAATTCTTGGATATTTTTGTCTTGCGAGAAATTCACTATCGCTCGCCCTATAAAATCCAAGTTTTTCAAGAATTTTGATGCTGTGATTTTCGGGGTGAGTAGTAGCACACGCATATTTTTTCTTGTTGCTCTGTGTATACTCGACTGCCATAGTCAATAAGTCAGTTGCGACATGGTTTTTCCTGTTATTTGGATGAACGCATACGAAGACTTCACCAAGTTCTTCCCATGATAGCCCAAGCATTTCAGCATATGTCATAATATCTTCACCATGCATCATTGCTGCCATGCCTACAAGATCATTTTCTACAAAAGCACCATATGTATCCTTGATGTCAAAGTACCATTTATTATTTTCAATTAATGGTAAAAAAAGTTCAGGATTCTTTAATGTCTTATGGACAAAATTATGTAATTGAAATGCACTCTTTTTATCGTGTTCGGTTAAAAATCTGTAATCCATTATATGACATAGATTATTACTAATATTGAAACAAACAAAATTATACTTAGTTTCTAATGTAGTAAGTTTACCTTAATCCACCCATTCAAATTCGACATCTTTGATGTGAATAGTATCGCCTTGCTTCATGCCTTGTTTTTTTAATTCATCAATAATGCCACTTTGGACAAGACGACGTTGAAAGTAATGATTACTATCGGTATCGTCAAGCACAATACCACGCACAAGGTTGTCAATAAGTCCGCCTTCGACAAAAAATTCGTTGCCTTCGCGTCGTACAAAAAATTCGTTCTTGTCGACACGTTCTTCAAGTTCTGCAAAGAATAGTTCAGGTTCTTGCATTGGTATAGATTCGAGCTCTATTGCTGATTGTTTGAATAGTTCTTTGACTCCGTCTTGTGTTGCTGCGCTAATATCAAAGATTTTGTACTTTTTGCTGTACTTCTTTTTGAAAGCCGATATGACATTCGCATCGGCAACATCGCATTTATTCAAGGCTATTATCATGGGCTTGTCGCTTAAACTCTTGGAAAAAGAGAAAAGTTCTTTGTTTATAGTCTCGAAATCCGACATAGCACATCTTCCATCGACTTGGGCGATGTCGATGACATGTATTAAAAGTCGTGTGCGTACTATGTGTCGCAAAAAATCATGTCCAAGACCCGCGCCGTCACTTGCACCTTCGATAAGTCCGGGAATGTCAGCGACAATGACATTCTTGTCAAGAATATTTGTCACAGCAACATTTGGGTGCAGGGTAGTGAAATGGTAATTAGCAATCTTTGGACTGGCACGCGAAACAACGGAAAGCAGGGTACTTTTACCAACATTCGGAAATCCCACAAGTCCAATATCCGCGATAGTGTGTAGTTCCAATCTAACTTGGTATGGCTTAGTTGTTACACCAGTCTGTGAAAAGTTTGGTGTACGTTTTTTTGCCGTGGCAAAACTTGCATTACCTCGACCGCCGGTACCACCTTTTAATGCGATAAATTCTTGATGTTCTTCTGTGATGTCAGCGAGTAAACTCTTTCGAGTAAGATTCTCTCTCTCGTCTGCGGAACTCGCTTCGCTCGAACAGTCCTCGACTTCAAGAGAGAACTTACTCTGCGACTTTTGGCTGTTATCACAAACTTTGTATATTCGAGTTCCAAGTGGGACTTGAATGCGAAGTGGCTCGCCACGCTTGCCCGTCATATTGCGCTTCCCGCCGTTGTCGCCGTCTTTGCCGATGAATTTCTTTGCATAACGAAAATTCACGAGATTACTCTCGCGCGTAGTACCAACAAAGATAATATCTCCGCCATGACCGCCATCGCCACCATCGGGACCGCCGCGCATATTTAATTTGTCACGGAAAAAACTTGTATGTCCGTTACCGCCGTTACCTGCCTTGAGTGTAATTGTTACTTTATCTAAAAACATGGGGTAGTATATCATGGTATTGACATTTTCAAAGCACTCGTGTTACTATGTCGCATCAATGTGGCAAGTATAGGAGATACAGATGAAATCCCTACTGACTGACCAACAATTTGATAGGATTAAGTTCTGGTTAGAATTTTTCCGTCCAAAAATTGAAAATCCAGAAACGCGAGAGCATGGCTATCGGCTGATGAAAAATGACATCTTAACGCATTTAAGTGTATCCAAGGCAAAGATGTCGTCAATTCAAATGTCTGAGCTTATGGAAGAGTATGGCAATGAAATTAAAATACATGACGAGTGTATCGCGAATGAAGGTGAAATTTTGGCAGAACCTACCGACGCATATGGCCGCAGTATTTCGTGATTTTACATACATTACATTTTGGATTTCGTGCAAGGCAATGATACCGCCCGAACAAAACCAAATAGTAATGATACTTGCCCCAATTTTGTTTATCAAACAATTCCATCAAATCCCGTTCAATAATTGCGGGATTTTTTGATTGGGTAAAGCCAAGTCGATTAGATACTCGTATCACGTGAGTATCAACTGCTATCGCTGGAATGTTGTAGAACTCTGATACGAATACGGAAGCGGTTTTTCGCCCGACTCCCGCTAACTTCGTTAATTCATCAAGGTCTTTTGGGATAACTCCACCATGATTGTTTATGACATCTTTCGCCATTGAAATTATATTCTTTGCTTTGTTTCGATAAAAGCCAGTTGAATAAATTTCTTTTTCAAGTTCCTTTTGGTTTGCATTTGCGTAATCAGCGACACTTTTGTATTTTTCAAACAGAGATTTTGTTACGATGTTTACCCGTTTGTCTGTGCATTGGGCGGACAAGACAATGGCGACAAGCAAATCAATATCGGTTCTATAGTTCAGTTCACACCTTGGCTCTTCACCGAACAGTTCTTGAAAATATTTGAAAATTTCGTTTATTCTTACTGACTGGTTTTTCATACAATATTGTATCATACCACACGCATGAAGCATATATTTTGTCATGGACTTAAAATCATATTCTAACAATGACCCATATGCACAATATCGTGATGAGAGCATCTTACATGAAACTGGTAACCCTAAGAAAGAAGATAAATCTATGGACGAGGGTGATGTTCGTGATGTTATCGGGCATTTTTCAAAGATGTCGAACGACCAATTAATGGTTGAACTTGCCAAACAAATTGCTATTCAAAAGGACAAAGGCAACGAATCAAACATCAAAGACACAATCGAGATGATAAAACCAATGTTAAACGATGAACAACGCGGAAGGCTTGAACAGATAACTGCTATGTTGAAGATATAGTTTTTGTGTTATGAAAAATGAAGTATATAGCGACGGTATGAACTTTGCAAACTGGGTAGAGCCTAGTCCTTTGCCGTCGGCACAACCATACGATGATGTTGTAGAAAAGGTAGCGAAAGAGCAAATACAACCACAAACACATACACCCCCAGAACATGTCAGAGAACAACGACATGAACTTCGCGATGAACACAAACCAAAGCAAGAGCCACACCACGAACATAAAAAAGAAAGCGGGCTTGATCTGATGTCATTGCTTCCATTACTTACAAGTATGGGGGGGGGTGGCAAACCAACCGATAAGCAACAAATGGATATGATTATGAAGTTGTTAAAAAGCAGTGGTGTTGGTGGAAAGGGTGGAAGTGATTTAATGTCAATGATTCCGACACTTATGCCGCTGCTTATGAATTCGGGACTTTTGTCACCAAAAAAGAAAGACATTCCCCATGATAAGATTATAAATCTTGATGACTACAAAAGGATTGATTAACTAAACATAAGAACGTGAAATATAAACGCGTCACAAAACTTTTTAATGTCAAAGCCAGTCAATCGCTTTATTTTGTCCAGACGATATATTAACGTATTTCTGTGAAGAAATAACTTTTTGCTTGCCTCGTTAATGTTCAAATCATAGTGAAAAAAAACATCGATGGTGTGTCGTAATTCTTCGTCGTCAAGCACCTTTTTAATTGCCTCGTTGTCTGTGCTCTGTAAAAATTCGCGATAGACACTCTTTGGAACTTTTGCGAAAAATTGGTGCATACGGCAATACTTGCCGTCGCTTCCCAATGTTTTACCTACTGTGCATTGTGTGTGTGCTTTTTCCATTTGTGCAAGTATATAACATTACTTATTTAGTTGTAAAGATAATTTCTTTAATTCAACCTGTCATTTCTCACGGAACGTTCTCGTAAAACATTAATAAATTACCAATTCTTCTTTTCTTTTACCGAATTCCCTTGCAAGTTCTCGGTAAAATCTGGTATAATATAGTTATATGGCAACGCGGACAAGTAATCTTTATGGAAAAATAGTTGTGTCTAATCGGGCAATTCGTTCGGTTGCCGATTTGGCAATTTGTGAATGTTATGGCGTGGCAAGTGGGCGAGTGACCTATATCGGTGTTGACGAAAATAAAATAGATATGGTGATTCGTATGCACCTGCGCTTTGGTGTAACTCCAAACGCAATAGCCGAAAGTGTCCGCAAAAGTGTCAAATACAATGTAGAAAGATTCACAGGCATGACTGTTTCGGTCGTGAATATCTTGGTTATAGGAGTTAAGTAACAGTGCAAAAGACCATTAATGGATTAACCTTAAAAAAAATGTTTAACGCGGGTGCAGTCGCGATTGATGCGAATAAAGACTATGTCGATTCGCTTAATGTTTTTCCCGTGCCTGACGGAGATACTGGGATAAACATGACACTTACGATGAAAAGTGTTATCAAAGAAGTAGATGGCTGTCCGTCCAATGAACTGACTAACATTACCGCTTGCGTGACTCGTGGCGGTTTACGTGGTGCTCGGGGAAATTCGGGTGTTATATTGTCGCAAATTTTCAAAGGCATGATGGTGTCACTTGCCCGGCCTGTGGATAACCAAATGATGGGCAAAGTATCCCGAAAAGTTAAAAATGTAATGAGTGGTGGTGATACTCCACCAGGCAGGGTATCGCACGAAGTCACAACAAAGCAATTTGCAAAAGCAATCGAAGAGGGTGCAAAAGTAGCATACAGCGCAGTAACAACGCCAAGAGAAGGAACAATTTTAACAGTAATCCGTGTAATGGGCGAAGAAGCAAAGAAAATTGCCAAAATTGAAAACGACTTTATTGTGTTCTTTCAAAAATTAATGGTTGCTGGTGAAGACATTTTGGCAAAGACACCTGAACTTCTTCCTGTCCTTAAAAAAGCGGGCGTAGTCGATAGTGGTGGTCGTGGACTGCTGATTATCTTCAGCGGTTTTCTTGGTGCACTCGACGGCTCTGTTGAAACAAATCTTGACTTTTCAAAAGACGGAACATTAAAACTTGACTCAGACGACGGAATGGAAGAGTTTGGTGATTTGACGTTCGCATATTGTACCGAGTTTAATATTACCAACATGAACAGAACAACAACTATGGCGAACATTGACTCGTTACGTGACAAATTATGCGGAATGGGTGACAGCGTCGTTTGCGTAGGCGATCTTGACATGTTGAAGGTGCACGTGCATACAAATACGCCGGGTGAAGCACTAACGGCTGCGCTTAATCTTGGAGAGATAATTAACTTGAAAATTGACAATATGTTGCAACAACAACGCGAATTGTTCTCAAGCCAAAACGTTGAACAAAAAGAACAAGGCATGGTTGCCGTTGCTGCGGGAGAAGGGCTTGCCACAATATTCAAGGACCTAGGCGTTGATTACATAATTAAGGGTGGCCAGACCATGAACCCAAGTGCAGAAGACATTGCTCGGGCCTGTTCGCGTGTCCATGCAAAAACTGTGTTTGTTTTTCCAAATAACAAAAATATTATACTTGCGGCAAGACATGCCGGCGACCTTTGCAACAAGAAAATCGTTGTAATACCAACAAAGTCCATAAACGAAGGTATTGCCTGTTGCATGGCGTACGACGAATCATCAACAGTCGAAGAAAACACAGACAACTTCAACGCGGCGGCCGTATCAATTAAAAGCGGTCAAGTTACATACGCAGTGCGAAACACAAGTCTTGGTCGATTTACAATCAAAGAAGGCGAAGTCCTTGGCTTGGATAACAGTGGTATCGTTGCAAAAGGTACAAGTATTTCTGATGTTACAACACGACTCATAGATAAACTAAAAGATGAGAATACAAGTTCTGTGACGATTTTCTACGGTGAGTCTGTTAAAGAAAAAGACGCGAACGCGTTGGCGGAAAAATTAACCGCAAAACACCCAAATATTGATGTCAGCATGATTGACGGCGGACAGCCAGTGTATTACTACCTGATAAGTGTGGAATAAAGGGGGAGAGGATGGAACCAATACCACATTACGAAAAAGACAAATATATCGGAAGCACGCACTTTTCGACTGGCTTGCTTATTTCATCTGTCGAAGCAGCGGTTAAACGCGTTGAGGGTGTTGTGCGCTTAAAAGCGGACTCTGGTTTTCGGTTTCGTAACCTGTTTTCTTCAAGTGCTTGGCGCAAAGGTGTCGCTATTCGAAATGTTGGTTATGGTGTTATTGTGCTGGAAGTATGTGTTAACATTTTACATGGTTACAGCGCAGCAGATATAAGCTACAGAATTCAAGAGGCTATACTTGGTGTTGCTCAAAACAAAAATATCACCGACAAGCGAATCAAGCGTGTCAATGTGCGAATCGGTAATGTGGTTACACCGCGCGAACAAGCGGTGGAGCAATTAGGTTTGTAAATTTTCTGTTGATGTGATATGATTAACTCATGTTATCAAGAAAACAAGAACGTGAACAAGCTTTCAAAATCGTGTATTCGTATTCTTTTGTGTCTGACCAATACACAATCAAAGAATGTCAGGTCGAATCTGACTTTATTAATAAGTTAGTTTGTTCAATAAAAGAACACATAGACGAAATCGATTCACATATCAAAACACATGCAAAAGATTTTTCTTTCGAGCGAATCTTCAAGGTCGACTTGGCATTATTACGATTGGGTATTGGCGAGATGTTGTATATGAAAGAAACGCCAGCACCAGTGGTGATAAATGCTGTTGTTGATTTGTCAAAAAAGTACAGTACCGAAAAAAGTGTGGGCTTTATTAACGGAATTTTGGCGGCGGTGAACAAATGAAAGTTGTCGCCGAAATTTGTATTGACCCAGAAAACGAAAACAAAGTTTATAAACTTCGTCGTACCGCTCGCGCGATTGTGTTGGACGACAGAGGGAAAGTTGCCCTTATCAACGAAACGCTTGCGGGTTTTCATTTGTTGCCCGGCGGTGGTATTGACGCTGGTGAGACTATAATTGGCGCATTACACAGGGAAGTCTTGGAAGAAGTTGGCGCAAAAATCGAAGTCATAGGCGAAGTCGGCATGACAATAGAACAGAGAAACTTTGAACAATATATTTTGATTTCATATTGTTATCTTACGCGTGTTTTGGGTGAGTTGCATGATGTATGTTTTACTGATTCTGAAAAAAGTGTAAACGCTATGGTCGAATGGCATAACTTGGAAGAAGCGATAAGGATTTTCGAATCACAGATGAAGAGAAAGTTCACAAAAGAATGGTTGAAACTAAATCCTAAGTTTGACGAGATTGAATTTCAAAAGTACAAATCGTCGATTGTGCGTGAACTTGCATTACTAAAGGAGTACAAAAACAAATGATAGACCTGCATATGCATACGATGTTTTCGGACGGACGACGAACTTTGGAAGAAATTTTGGTGGAAGCCGAGAATTTGGGGCTGACCGCTATTTCGATAACCGACCATGAAACCATTAGTGCGAACAAGGAACTTGAAAAACCCGAAGTGCGAAAGTTATTCAGTGGAAAAATTTTACCAGGTGTTGAAATTACCACAGTAATTGACGGCACTATGGTGCATGTGTTGGGCTATGGAATTGATTGGCGAAAGATTAAACCGAAGATGCGAACAATGTCGCAAGCGGAAGTTATGCAACTTCTGTTTCTAGCAATTAAAAACAAAATAGATAGTTTTGGTTTTGATATTGATGTAAAAGATAAATCTGTGTTTGACATTCAAAAAGATGTTATTGAATTGATTGATAAGTATCCAGAAAAATTCCCACAGATTGATTTGACGCCACAAAATAAAGGCATGACAAAAGGCAATGTACTATGGTGGCAACATTTATATAATAAAAACAGCATTTTACATATTGACATCAACCACATTTTCAGTACTCCAGACGAAGTCATCAACATGATACGTTCAAGCGGTGGTAAAGTGATTTTGGCACACCCAGCGCAATATTACGGAGATAAAGAAAACGTAATTAAATTCATGCTTGACAAGCAAATCGACGGCATTGAATGCTATCACTATTCCGCGACACCAGAATATCGTGATTACCTGATTGAATTTTGCAAGAAAAATAATCTTATGATTACTGGCGGAAGTGATTATCATGGTTCTGTATTGGGTGCGCTTGGCTCTCAAAATGTTCCAGATGAACTTCTTAATCAATTTGACGAGAGTGTTTTCATTTAACGGGCTTGAACGCATCGTTCTTCGGTTTCTTAATCGTCGCCTTGTCAAAAAACACAAACAAGAAATATGGCATTATGCCTTTTTTTGTTTTCAGAAGTTTTTCAATAATTTGTTCCTTTGGTCGAAAATGATTTGATTCTAATACCTTGATTTGCTTTTTATTAAAGACCTTGTCTATGTCGGGGAAGTCCGAAATCTTGAAAGTCACACCTTTTTTGCGAAGTGGCTTACATACATACAATTTACACGAAATACATGAGATTGTGCAGCCTGTCGCAGTAGAAGTTTCGTTGATAAGAGATGGTGCGTCCCCCGCAATGACAGTGGTTGTTGAGTAGGTTTTTGTGTCGCCGAGATATTTGCATGGTGTTCGCCCGACTATTTTGCGTGTAAAAAATTTGTATTGGTATGAATAACAACACCCGCCTTTGCGGTATCCGCTTTCGTCTGTGCGATTGACAAAGCACTTGCCGTCCGCGAATTCGCAAAGGTTCTTTGACCCAAACTCCTTGTCCAAATAACTACATATGACGTCGTACACATATTCGTATCGTTCTTTGTCGTTTGGGGTCGTCAATGCGTGTTCAATTTTTGTCGCAATCATTGGGACATTTTATCATTTTGTGGTAGATTATCCTAATGAAAGCCATCACAGTATCGCAACTGAATAATTATATCAAGCAAATATTTGAAGCAGAGGAACTTCTGCATAATATTCAGGTTATTGGTGAAATCGACGGAATTTCCGCACGTGGAAGTGCGGTGTACTTTTCTATAAAAGACGAGGGGGCGACAATTCCATGTGTATGCTATCAACCTGCTAAGTTATCAAGCATAAAAAACGGACAAAGCGTCACAGTGCGGGGAACAGTTGGCTATTGGCACAAGGCGGGCAAGATAAACTTCACTGTGTATCATGTCGAGGTGTTCGGCTTTGGGCAGTTGTTTTTGAAGTTCCAAGAGTTAAAGGCAAAATTGGAAAAAGAAGGCTTTTTCGAAGCCGGTCGCAAGAAGGCATTGCCACAAAACCCAAGGCGAATAGGTGTAGTTACAAGTAAACAAGGTGCCGTTTTCCATGACATCGTAAAGGTCGCACACAGACGGAACAGCGGTGTAGACATTGTATTGTATCCAGTGCAAGTACAAGGTGCGGGGGCGGAAAATTCAATTGCACAAGGTGTTGAATACTTTAATATAACCAAAAGTCCAGTCGATGTGATTATCGTTGCGCGTGGTGGTGGGTCGGCGGAGGACCTGAACGCGTTTAATTCCGAAGTCGTTGCACGCTCGGTGTTCGCATCAAAGATTCCAGTTGTTTCCGCCGTTGGTCATGAAACCGATTGGACTTTGATAGATTTTGTGACAGATTTGCGTGCTCCTACGCCGTCTGCGGCGGCAGAGTTAGTTGTCACCGAAACATTGGGACAGAGAGAAAGGGTCATTCAAACATGGAAAATGTGCAAGTATATACTTAATCAAAAATTGCGTGACAATCGAAAGAGAGTTGAAATAAATTGGGATAAAGTTAGAGATTTAACTCTTGCAAACATAAATCAAACCAGGACAAATACAATCGCAGATTATAATCTTACACGAAATTCTGTTGTGTTGTGTCTTGAAAAAAGCGAAAGTAAAATTCGTGAAATAGGGGCGGTGGTCGAATCTTATAACCCTATGGCGATTTTGCGCCGTGGTTATGGGCGTGTGTTTGGAAAAGATGGCGAAATCACAAGTGTAAAAAATTTGTCAAAGGGCGAGTTGTTGGACATCAAGATGAAAGATGGTACAATAAACGCAGAAATTAAAAGGGTAGGGAAATGAGTATAGATAAAAAGATGAGTGATCTTGAAAAGATTGCAAGAGAAATGGAAAACAGCAACTCGTTCGATAAGAGTGTCGAAAATTTTACGAAGGCATCATGTCTCGTAAAGGAAATACTCAGCACGACTTCTGACAAAAAAGGAAAGATTCTGGAAATCATCAAGGACATAGACGCCATGGCCATGGTCGAACGTGAAATTAAAAACAATGATGATGAAGATGATGAATGTTAATAGGGAATAATTATGCAAATGAAAGTACGATTCGGTCCAAGTGGTAATGATGCCCTGTTTTATGAACAAGGGTATAAATCCACGATTCAAGCACCCCAGTGGTTGTCCAAAATGGGATTGTCCGCAATGGAAATTAACTTTACTCGCGGTACGAAAATGTCGGTTGAAACCGCCAGAAAGATTGGCGAAGAAGCCAGAAAATATGATATAGAATTATCGGCTCATGCACCATATTATATTAACCTTGCAAAGAATGAGTCGTTTGACAAAAATTATAATTGGATAAAGCAGTGCCTTGTTTTGTTGGGGGAGATGGGGTTTAAAAGATTGGTTGTTCATGTCGCTGCACAAGGCGAATTTACTCGCGAACAGGCCATGGCAAATGTTACAGCGAATCTTGCAAACGTTATAGAAAAATTAGACAACGATGGGATAAGCGACTTTTTATTATGTATCGAAACGATGGGAAAATTTTCCTATATCGGTAATGTCGCCGAAATTTGTGAACTTTGCAAAATTGATGGTCGTATCATTCCGGCGTTGGACTTTGGGCATATCAATTGTTTACTGCAGGGTGAATTTCAACGAAACCCAGACGCTATTCCACAAATAATGGATTTTGTTGAATCTGAAATCGGTATCGAAAAATTGAGAAAAGTTCACATACATTGGTCGGCGATTGTCTATTCCGAAAAGGGTGAACGATATCACACCACGATTGATGACAAAGATTGGGCATTTGACTTCACACCACTTGTAAAAGTCATAAAAGAAAAGGGACTGACCCCTGTGATTATATGTGAAAGTAAAGAAATCATGGCACAAGACGCGAAAAGGCTTATGGAAAAATTTTCATCATTTAGTTAAACTGAGAGTTCGCCATGTACCTTATCGAATCTTTCTTTATGTCCATCGCTATTAATCTTGGAATTGTCCATATCAATTAAATGCCGCATGATTGCATTATGCTGGGTCATTTGCGCCATTACAAAAATCTCTTCAGAGTTAAATATTTGATCTCGCTTGTCAAGTTTCTCGAGTATGCCTTTAATTATCTCTGCATTGTGTGGCATGAATTCGTCCGTTTTTTTTGTGTTGGGTTTGTTAGAAAGGTAAACACCAGTTCTGTAATCACTCATGCCAAGTGTTCCAGCATTGACACTTCCTTGTGATAAATCACTTGCTTTTAAGTCACTAAATTTTTTGGCGCTGTTTGGTTTATCGATTAAAGTGAATCCTGTTTTCCCTAAAACCTCTGCATTGATTTCGCCATGCTTTATTTCAATGTATTGACTGCGTATGGCATCAACCAAAATAACATACTCATCTGGTTTGACACTATAATTATGCAGATCATTAAGAGGGGAGTATCGAATCATCAAACCGAGTTCAATGTCTGTATCACCACCAGAAACATGCTTTTTCAGTGTATAAAGTTGATTTAAGGTAAATCCCATATTCTTAAGTTCTTCTTGTCGGTCTTGCTCGTTTACTGGTAATACGCCAAGTTGACTCTTAAGGCTTGTGTTTTCTGTCACAGCTGTATCACGTTCACTGATCGCAGATTGCAATTGTAACAATGCTTGTTCAAGTTGTGCACTTAAGGTATTGACCTCTTCGCTTAAATATTCATTTTCACTTTTAAGGCCGCTAACTTTTCCTTTTAAAATATTTGTTGTTGACTTCTGACCTTTCATAGTTCCTCCGTACTAAAGTGATAATATATTTTTGGCGGAGAGTACTGGATTCGAACCAGTGGCCAGCTTGTGACCGGCGCCTTCTTAGCAGGAAGGTGGTTTAGACCAACTCACCCAACTCTCCATATGTATATTATATAATATTTCGACTGTCATGGCAAGTATTTATTTCTATTGACAAATGATAGCTGGTGTCATATAATTCAACAGACATGAACAATACATTCAAAAGCGTTGTAAGAGGTTATTATCACATTCGGGTTGCCGAGTGTGGTATTTTTGGTGTCTATATGTATAGTAAGTAAAGTTTATATTTAATATAGGTAAATTAAAAACAAATCACAGACTCCGCGACCCATTCTTATTCGGGTCGCGGAGTTTTTTTGCAGCGTGACGCTGCACCCAGTATTGTTCTTTGTCTAAAACAAAATCTTAAAAGAGAGTAAGTCAAAAATGAACAAAATTAAATTTATGAGTGGCGAAGATATTCCACTCGAAATGCACAAGACAGTTATTGTCAAAAAACTGGAACTGAAAAATATTGACGAGCGGTTGGGGGCAATAAAGGTTGCGGGTAACAATACGTTTAACTTGAGAAGCCGAGACGTGTTTTTGGATATGTTGACCGACA
>Ga0123355_10008461_pt1 | contig 15551 bp, 14 predicted proteins | sample TergutEmb28metaG_3_FD_89872 | JGI IMG/M metagenome (GOLD analysis project Ga0123355, IMG submission 89872) | Embiratermes neotenicus P1 segment gut microbial communities from Petit-Saut dam, French Guiana - Emb289 P1 | ecosystem: Host-associated > Arthropoda: Insects > Digestive system > Gut ... | reverse complement strand
GCGGTAATGAACCTTCGGGTTCCGTGAAATGCGGGGAATTTCCTGACTAGCTGCAAACCAGTTAGCTTCTCAAGAAGGACTCTGCACCATGGAGTAAGTAAGTAAGTAAGTATGCTAAGCATTAATCATCTTGCAACTCAGAATACTTCTGTAGTTTGAAGCTTATTCCTGCAGTACGTACGGTCGTGAGTTGTGAGTGCTGAGACGCGCTGCTACGAATGAACGAACATGCATTAACAAAAACTGCAGTCCCCAAACTTTCTCTTTTGTTGAGTCTCAAAGGTTGTTCGGTAAAAAATAATCCGCTCGGGGACGGTTCAGCAGCTGTGCTTGCTCCCACGGACCAAAACGCCCTGCGGTATGGAGGAGTGTTTCTCCGTCTGGGGGGGCTTGACGGTCCACTAGGCGGAATGTAATGTCTTCTACTTACTTACTTGCTTGCTTTCTTACTTTCTTACACCATGCAGCACAGTCCTTCTTGAGAAGCTAAACGGTTCTAATCTAGTCAAAAATTTCCTTGCATATTATGGAACCCGAAGGTCCATTACCGCATTCACAAGTGCTCCCACCTGTCACCTATCCTGATCCATATCGATCCAGTCCATACCTCCCAACACACTTCCTGAAGATCCATCTTAATATTATCCTCCCATCTAGGCCTTGGTCTTCAAAGTGGCCTCTTTTCCTCAGGTTCCCCACCATAACCCTGTATATGCCTTTCCTATCACCCATGTGTGCTACATGACGCGCCCATCTCATTCTTCTCGATTTGCTAATCCGAAAAATATTGGATGAGGAGTACAGATCATTAAACTCCTCATCACGAAATTTTCTCCAATCCTCTGTTACTTCGTCCCTCATGGGCCCAAATATTTTCCTCAGCACCATATTCTCAAACACCCTCAGCCTACATTCCTCCCTCAATGTGAACGACCAAGTTTCACACCCATACCAAACAACAGGCAAAATTATAGTTCTGTATATATTAATCTTTAAATTTTTGGATAGCAAACTGGACGACAAAAGATTCTGCATCGGATAATAGCAAACATTCCCTGACTTCAATCTGCTCTTAATCCGTTAAGGTAGTTCCCAAATATTATCAATTTTTATATTGTGACTTCTTCCTTCATTCTGGCCTTGAGATACGAACATGGACTTACTTTTATCAGTGTTCACTTCTAGACCAAACTCCTTGCTAGCAACTGACCGAACCTCTGTGTTTTTCTTTACGTTATGTACACTTCCACCCAACATATTAACATAATCAGCATAAACCAAAAGCTGATGTGTACCATTAAATTTCAAGCCATCCTGGTTCACCTGAACCCTCCTAACGGCATATTTTAAAGCGACGTTGAAACGCAATGGCTATAAAGCATTTCCTTGTTTCAAACCATTCTTAATAGGAAACAACTCAGACAAATGTTGTCTACCAGGACTCTGCTATTGGTATCATTGAGACGCTTTTTATTAGTCTTATCATTTCCATTGGGACCCCAAACTCAATAAGAATATTACACAAGACCTCTCTCCTACCAGAATCATAAACGTTCTTGAGTCTATAAATAGCTTATGCACTGCTTCACTGTATTCCATTTTTCTCAAGTATTTGACGAATGCAGAATATATATGATCAGTATTTCACCTGTTCCGTCGAAATCCACATTTATGATCCCCAACAACTTCCTCTGCATATGCAGTTCGGTGGTCTAGGGATAGCGTGCTGGCCTTTAGTACCCAAGTTTGCGTGTTCAAACCCGGCCGAAGCCGTCGGATTTTTAGGGCGAAAAAATCCTCAGCGCGCCTTCTTTCGGAGGGGCATGTAAAAGATCCCTAAATTTACGTGGAAGTCGGAATTTAGGCAAAATTACACTTCCACCTTTCGCTGCTAGGATCTCTCGCGTCGTTGCGGACGGAGGCACCTGGTGGCTAAAGTGGGAACGCCTAAAGGCGGGGGAAAGCAATGGCAAACTACTCCTAAGAACTTTCCCAGGATGCAGTGTGGCAGAGCCATACCGGTCACATGACTGGGCTCTGATTCCTGCCAAGCCCGGCCTTCAAGGCTGAATACTAATGAATGAATGGAGTTAACCCTGACAGCAGGATGTTGGATAAAATTTTATACGTAATTAATACAGTCTGTCTTATCGTCTTTCTTTTATACATAGGTACAATGATCAACTCTTTCCAATCCTCAAACAATTACTCAGTATTCCAAATCGAATTAATTAGTTTACGGATCTCAGAGCGAATTGTTTTACTACCTGCTTTAATCAATTCTGCTGGGATTTAATCAATGCCTGTTGATTTGTGTTCTTTTAGCTTTTCAATAGCCTTCTCAACCTCAAAGGCACTCAGCTCAGGCACTAATTGTTCTACTGTGTGTACGCCTGTCTACCTAACACCACTAACCCCATGTATATTCATCAGCTGAGAGAAATGGTTCCTCTACCTAGCCAAAATAATGTGGCAGTCTGTAAACATATCACCATTCTCTTCCTTTAGTATATCAGTTCTAGGCTGGTAACCCTTCCTAAAAACATTGATGCCTCTATACAAGTCTCCGATATTTTTTATCTGAACTGTTATTTTCAAGTCCATCAATTTTAGTTTTCAGATATTCCTTCTTTTTGTTCCTGAAGTATCTACTAGCTTCACGTCTTACATTGTTCAGATTATCTACACTGCTTTGGTTTGGATCCTGTGACCAATGCCTTTTAACCTGCTTCCTTTGATCTAAAGAACTTAAACATTTTTCCTCAAACCTTATTTCATGCTACTTCACTTCGTACAATCCTACGCTCTCTTTAGCTGAGATTTTTATATTCTCTTTAATGTTCTCCCAAGCCCTCTTTATGTCCTCGCTATCATTTTAGTTCTCCAAAGCTGCAAATCTCTTTCAGATCTTAATCGGATGCTGTTTCCTAATCTCCAGCTCATGTAGCTTCCTCAGATTACATTTTTCTCCATCAAACTTTACTTACTGCCAATCTTTCCCTAACTTCTGCAACCACCAGACAGTAATCAGTATCAATGTCAGCTCCCCTGAAAGTTCGTACATCTAGTACACTGGAACGCCAACTCTTATCTGTCAATATGTGATCAATCTGGTTGTGAGTCTTCCCATCAGGAGAGGTCCAGGTGTACTTTTAAATATTTCGGCGCGGAAATATCGTGTCCTTAACGACAAGAGTTTTTGATGTGGCAAAGGTTAATATTTTAACACCATTATCATTACTATGATTATGTAGACTCTCATTCCCAATTGTCGGTTTGAAAATATTCTCTTTCCCCACCTTTGCATTATAATCTCCTAATACAATAATTCATATGGTATATAGAAAAATGATCGAAAACCTGCTCTAATTCCTCATCAAACTTTTAGATTATCACTTTTCTCCTCACTTGATGCATACACATTCAAAACAATGATATTACATCAGCGACCTCTCAGAACTAGATATGACATCCTATCACTAACAACCTCTGCTCTCTTAACTGCTGACACTATCCGTTGGTGTACCAAAAAGTCTGTTCCCAATTAATGATTTTTGTTTCATTTTCTATAAAAAAAATTACATCCCCTGCTCTTACCATGCCCCTTTTGTCCAACCTAATCTTCAGTGCACCCAAATCTAATTTACATTTTGCTAATTCCCTGGCTACAGTTGTAGGCGTATTGTAACGTAAGAAATTACTGCCAGAATTACTGGGACATAAAATATATCTACATGAAAAATACATTTCAGAGATGTTTTGCTTTTTAGTGGTAAAAGTTTGGTTTCTTGACGGCAAGACAGGTGATATGCAGGATGCAAAATCAAGACTCTGAAAGTACACAGGTTAAACGAGTAAGCTGCTTGAGACCCACCACTCTCTACAAAAACAATTGGTCTTTCAGAGAATCCTAACTAATTAACTACTGACTTTACGGTGCAGCGTCCTTTTGACAAGCTCAAGTAACTCTTTGGAGCTTCCGCTATCCCGTGCGTTTAATGGAACAAGAAAAGTCATTCCAGTTTTCACAGAATCCTGTCAATATTCAAGTTAGCCCAGCCCAAACCTAAGTATCCATTTCTTTTAGAAGTAATGTCAAATGTGTCGATGTCCTTCAGAGATCCATGACCTTCATGCTTTCCCACAAAATATGTGTATGGATTTCGAAACTTTTCCGAAAGTGCTACATGTCTTGCCTACCCTATCTGTCTTGACTTTAGAGTAATAAACGAAATGAATTCAGCCTAGACAGACTACAGACCATGCATGGCTCTAATATAAAATCATGACAGAAACATCTACTTAAATTGAAATTAAATTTGCTGTGCTACAACGTGTGGGCAGGCGCGCACAGAACCAACGCCGGCCCAAAACGTCGCGTTCAGGTAGCTATCGATCGCCGTACAAATGACTGACACTAAGGCCAGCCAGCTAACGGCAACCCTGACATAAGACCCTTTCTTTAAAATTGAAGCTGCTTATTAATGGACTCCGCTTCGACATATCACACCATTTTATCCCTTTGAAGCCACACATGTATAAATATCATAACTAAAAGTCAACTAATGTATGAATTCTCATTTGTACTTGGCGTTCACTTTTTCAATAAACTGTTCAATACTAACATAAATAATACTGGGACATACACAACGGTAGGCCGGTGTGTTCTAATGTAACTACATAAAGTCACTTTCAGCCACACAGTCAACGGAATGCTACTCCTTTATAAAGACCAACAGACTGATGCTGTTTAGGCACACAATCACAGTTTATTATTAGAATCATATGCCACATGTAAATGCACTCTTTGCCTAAAATTCAGTTTTTGAGCGCTGAAGTCAAGTTGTACTTTGTAAGGGTAACAAAAGGACTCAAGTTTGCGATGGAATCCAACCGCCTAATATTAAAAGATTCAGTCCTACAGCTGGCGCAACGTTCAGAACTGCACAGTAAGGGGGCAACGTTCGGTTTCCGCAATATTTGCAGCTGCCGCAGCGCTGCTGATGTACGTACAGTCCTCTCTCTTGGGTTAGAATTAACCAGTCTTCCGGAGAAACTTTCTGCTTTCGTTTGTCACATCTCGAAACCCACAGAACAGCCGATGTATATATACTAACTGTAGCAGGTGGCGACTGCGCGTTTAATACACACACAGCTATGCTAAGTACGTAGTCCGAACTGGGTGTTCAACGGAGTGAAAGCCCAGTATGTGCAATTCAAAACTGTAGTGCTCGGGTCTAGTTAAGTATTCCGATTTTCTGTTGAACCCTATGGAGCTCAAAATTCATCAAAATAATATACAGAACTCACAGTAAACACCATGTTTTCTGAGTACAAAGACCAACCGATAAATTCTGTTTAGGGAAATAATAACTGTTTATGGCAAGAACTGCTATAATCACCATGGATGGACGAGCACTAAGCTCATGGTGACATACATAACCAAAGGAGACACAGGGACAAAACCCTGAAAACGGAGATGACACTGTACAATAGATGTCTGTTTGGAATCCATTTATAAATACTGTGATAATACTTACATGCAATCTGTACAATACTTATTAAATGTCTTTTACACAATTTCAACACTTGTTTTTAACTCCACAATTGCATATCTACGATATAATTAGCCAATGCCTGATTTTTTTTTTTTTCGAATAGCCCTCTAGACATGGCTGAATAAGGGCGAAATATGTTGGAAGCTTAGTATATGATTCTAGAACTGTGTTTCTTATTATTGTGCGGTTGCTGGAATAAACACCGTAAAGCCCATTAATGCTCTTCCATGTGACGACGCCTGATATTGTTCTCTTTCACAACAGAAATGCTTTACTGACAGATAAGACAACCATTTCATCCGCACTTGTTTCTTCGACGCCACGGTTCAATTTCTTGTTACAACACGAAAGTGGCGTAATAAATTCACGACCCATCCACGTGTATGCACAAAATACCACTGAAGAAACTAATCAGATGTCGTATTTCCAGTTCGTGGAACATACCGAACTTAACCAGAAAAAAAAGCGGTACTTCCACGTCTGAAGGTAACCTTCAGCGAATGAAAATATAATGCTGAAGACTGCAGTAACTTAGCCTGCTGATTTCTACAGTTCTAATGGTTTCAGATGTCGGTTCATAAATCGAAATTTCTCAGCCGAGATATGGCGTCCGTGACAGCAGGAGATAGGAGTGAAGCCGGATGCGACCCCGTACGTCGCTGATGGCCGACCCTGCTGTATGTAATGATTCTGACAGTCTTTTCATACATTCAATGGAGAGACACAGCAAGAAACACAAAGGCGATTGCCTTGTTTTCCAGTTTCATTGCAAACATAAAGTTGCAACAGCGGTGTATCGTTTATGTAAAATCTGGATTTCGCACGATGGTGAGTGGGATAACGATTGTCTTCTGAGACGTAGCTTGGAAGATGGACACCAAACTACACGGCGTCACATTCCACAAGACAGTAATATTCTGTAAGTTAAAATGAACATTGGTTTCTTGTGCATTGTTTACAGCAGCCGGAACGTCTAGTCGGTAGTCAGTTGGGAATGGGTTGGACGACCGAAAAATTTGTGGTTCCATTCTTGGCAGATGCAAGTGACTTTCTCTTCTATAATGTCTTATTACTAGCTCTGGGAACCACCCAGTGTCCTACCTAGTAGGTACCGGTGGATCTTTGGCCGGGTGCAAGGAGTCAGGGGCATGAAGCTGACCTCTCTCACCTTTTCTCACTACCGAGATTAAGAATGGGCGGAGTTATACCTCCACTTTCTCATACGCTTTCAAGGCATGCACACGGACAGCTTCACAGTTACACGATATTTACAGCGATTAATCTCAACAAAATTAACGTCCCATGTACGGATGGTGTTTACTCTAATCTTAGCTTTGTCTAACGGCTCCACTGCACCTCAAACTACACATCGCAAGTGTCTGTGGTAGAACAAACGATGCTGAACAAAGGAGGCACAGCGCAACTTATGTTGCTGCCGTGACATTTGAGCAATGCACAGCCTCAATCAGGACAGCCAGTCTATGGGATGCCGTGCCTGTCTTTCTGTTAACCTGAATGTATAAGCTAAAGGAGTACAGAAGATATTTCGTATAATTATAGCACTGACTGTCTGCAACCACCAGCTTTACGTAACCTCGACATTTAACAAGGCACAAAAAGCCTGCCCGTTCTTCAGCCAGAATATGGTTAATTTCACTGTCCGTATCACGGTAAGAAATAACGACAACTCTATAAAGATGGAATGACGTTCAGATTATCAAGTTACTTTTTTTTTCAGTTTATACATGTGAATAAATATACGAGAATTCGAATCGCATTTACACAATTCCAACGCTGCACTAGCCTATGTACGTGGGCCTACACATCGGCGTACGTACAGAGTAAATTCTTTGAAATGTTTGTGTGTCTTCGTTGGCATCCAAGGTGGGAAACTGGAAATTCACATACGAGGGCTGTGCGGAAAGTATCCAGCCGTTTTGAATATTTCGAGAACAGGTCGTGTGGTTTTAATGTAATCTGGCAGCCAGTCAGAGAAGAACTTACTGTGCATCCGTGAAGTCACTCTCCCGTGGGCTAGTCAGTCGGCAGTGAGATGCCGTTGACTGAGTTTGTGTGCTGTGTGACAGTCGCATTCACAATGACCGAACGAGCAGATCAGCTTCATCACGACAATGCGCCTGCCCATTCTACAGCTCTCATGCGGGCATTTTTTGGCAAAGCATCACATCACATCACATCACATCACCCAGGTCTGTCAGCTTCCCTACAGCCCAGATTTGGCTCCCTGCGATTTCTGGCTTTTCCCAAAGCTAAAATCACCGTTGCAACGGAGGTGATTTGTGAATGCGACGGTCACACAGTTCACAATCTCAGTCAACAGCGTCTCACTGCCGACTGACTAGCCTCAAGGGACAGTGGCTATGCACGGATGCACAGTACGGCTTCCTCTGATTGGCTGCCAAGTTACATCAAGGCCACGCGACCGGTTCTCGAGATATTCAAAATGGCTGGATATTTTCTGGACAGCCATCGTAAAAAATGAGTGTTTATGCCTCTTCTATAAAACCGCTTTATCGTCCAAATTTTCTTCCGTCTTTAATTGTGAAGTCCAGTGGTGATGTTCATACTCCCAGCAGTAATATCACGGGCCAGACATTGCGTTTGAATCACCTGTCTTTTGCGTCATTCGGTAAGGGATGACAAAAGAAATGTGTGGGTTTATGTGCCAAATTGTTCTGGATTAGAGCCAGCTGTGCTTGTCCACTGTCTGAATAGGCATATCCATTACTAAGAATTATGACCCATTTTTGGATAAATAACACTATGCAAATCGTTACTGCGTTCTGGATTTAAGTTCTTCAGTTCTATTTTAACAGAAGCTCAAGGTCCTATTAAAGAGAATAAAAGAATATGGCGCATTGATATGAATATACGGTTGTCCCCAAACAATGTACGAACACTTTACGTAGTAATAACGCACACAGAAACGGAGCCAGAGCAACATCATTTTGCAGTGATTTAAGGGACAAAAGAAAGTCGCAGTTGGTATTGGTATACTCAGCTATTGTGGTAACCGGTGTAAAAGAAAATGGTGTTATCGCAATCACCAACTGAGCAACTTAAGTGGATTCTTAAGTGCTAATGGAAAACGGAGAATGAGGTTGAGGTGCGCAGACGTTCGACAAAGACAAATAAATTAGGAATAATATTACCATCACCACTGCAGACGATTACGGGGCTGCGTGACAACCTTGAGACTGAAGGAACAGTGCAAAATATTAACATGGGCCGATCCGGGAGATGTCGCGGTTTAACTTACAATAAAAGCGTCGCGACGGTGCTACAGGCCTTCATACAGTCTCCAGGTAAGTCTGTAAGGCAACGTCCCCGTGAGACTGACGTTCCCAAAATCAGCGTTAATCGCAATTTGCAGCATAAGACGACGAAACCTTCCGTACCAGTAATGTTCCATGCATTGAATGACGATGCAGATCGCCAAGAGAAATTCTGCGAGTAGTTCTTGCACATGTGTGATGAACGACAGTCGTTTACCGATTACATTGTTTGTTAGCCCTGGTAAAGCTATTTTAGTTAGCTTAAAGTGGACTGTTTCCATCCCGCTGTGTACATATGACAAATTTTTGTTGAATTAAACCATCTTTACACAACACAATTGACAGATGCTGATGTAACCAGTTGTAGAATAACAACTGTCAATTGTGTTGTGTAAAGACGGTTTAATTCAATAAAAAAAAACTGCTATTTGAGTTAGGGCTAACAGTAGACGTAAATTCAAAATGAATTCCGACGTTTATAACACAAATACTAGAAAAAAATGTAACTTTCACTAACCCCTATCAAATTTATTATAATATAAAGAAGAATGTACTTTTTGGCACAAAGGTGTTCAATAATCTCCCAACATGTATTTAGTCTGATTGATAACATTAATGAGTTCAAATTAGCGTGAAAAGCATAATTACAAGCTCATTCCTTTTACTCTGTAGATTAACATTTTAATGCAAACACAGAATGTTAAAATTAATGCTTTTTATTAATTTTAAGCTAACAATGTATAATATTAACAAAACATTACATGTAATAATTTAATACGACTTGTTTTGTATCCAAAGAATTGGATTCACGGACTGTAAATAAATTAATTTCAGTTCAAAACAAAACTATGTAGCGTAACGGAACAACGGGCATTTGATCTAACAGGGGTGCCAGTGTAGCGCGTTGATTTCAACAGGAATAATGGCGCCTTTTTCCCATGATTCAACCGTCACGGGTGCTGCCTCTAGTTATCACTGTTGCAGGACAACAATCTACCTCCACATAAGTAACTTATTTTTTAAAGATGAGTTTTACTTTCAGCTGGATGGTGCTCCACCTAAATTTCCAGAGCGGTGATAGAATCTTTGGGGATGTTTTCCTGTGCGTAGGGGAAGGGCGGAGTAGACACTTGGATCCGCGACCTTTAGACATTTACGCTTGGGTGCTTTAAGGAACATTGTGTACGGTTAAAAGTGGAAACCCTGTAGGATCTAGGTCACCATATTGAAATTGGCTGTGTTGCTATTCCACTACACATTGTGCAAGAAGTTAGCCACTCTGTTGCGCAACGCTGTCAACAATTCACTTACGCTGGTGGTGGACAGTTCGAACATCTGCTACTTTACGGATAGCAAAAGAAGAATCGATGCATCTGAGCACTTAGTTGTTGATATATAGGTTAATAAAATGTGTATAAATTTTGGGGATAGGGACAGGTGGCGGGCAATTGTGAGTGTGGCAATGAACATTCGGGTTCCATAAAAAACGGGGAATGTCTTGACTAGCTGAGAACCGATTAGTTCCTCAAGAAGGACTCTGCTCTATGAAGTGAGTGAGTAAGTAAGCAAGCAAGCAAGTATACGTTTCTGGGAGACTAGTAGATGTGTAGACGAAAGGGAAGTCATGGGAGTAGGCAGAGATACTTCGTATTGTGGAAAGGGAAAAGCATCATGGCCCCCACGCCCCTCGATGGGAGTAGAAAATCGTGAAGACGTTAAAGTTATGGGAAGCAGTGGCTTGGGGCAGGGTCTGGGATATTTTGTTGTAACAGGAAATGCGAAAACACATAATTTGGGAAGAAATTTCAGTACAAAAAAATGTTTAATTTTGAAGAACTTAAATCGGTAGGGGTTCAAAGAAAACATGCAGTTGCAACTTAGTATGTTGGGAGTCACGTCAGCATTTGTCTGAAGACAGAGAAAATCCAAGAAGACCGGTGTCGGGATGGCCGGTGGCAGGACCTGCTGGATTCAAACCGAAATCTAGCCAGCTGTCCGGCAAAGTATGGAAATCCCCTACGTTGCCTCAACATGCGTGCTGTTGCGTAATTTACATTCGAACTGCGCATCTAATCCCAATTAAGCCACACGTCGCAGTAACAATAGTGTATTTGTTACATATTTGCTTCCACCGTATCCCGTCTTCGTCCGTTCAACAAAGACAGTAGGGTTACTATATCACCCAAGTCCCGTGAGAATATTGCATCTCATGTCAACCGGCTAATCACCAGAAGGCTTTCCGAAAGTCTGGTCCATGTCCTGCATTAAGGTATTCCTAATTTGAACAAAATCGAACACCCGTTCTTGGTGCCCTCACGACTACCAAGGCAACTAGTAAAGCATGAAAAACGTTAATTTTTTCGAAATAACGTCGCTTTGTTAGAAGGTTTCCAGGCTTCCTCCTTTTGTCCTCCTGATAGAATAGCATAAAATGAAAATCAGTGTGCAGTATTGGCGGTAGGCACCTGTCTGCACCCTTGAAAACTCTAAATTTTACCCAAACAGTGCAGTATGTGCTTCGTTTGACGTTCACAACAAACAACGATTGTCTTCCTAAAAAGCACTAACTGGTTGCTTTTCGTAATACAGGCGAGTTGTGTTCATTGTGCGGTACGAGTTGAATTATTATACACCGCATAAGTTGTCTTCAGGTTTCGCCCACAGCATATCAAAACTCGGTATTCATTAAAAACTACCACATTCAGGAATTAAGGGAATATGCCCCAATCGACGATAAGTAACAGCGCCCCACACTCTTACCTGCAAGCTTAACACACTTTGTCAAACATAAATAATGCAAGAATATTAGCAAACAAGAAATTCTAATAGGGCATCATACCACAGTCCAGCTGTAACCATAAAGCAGATACGGGGTACAGAGCCTGTATCACATGTATAACGACCCCTCCGACAATTTTTAGTCCCCACCCCACATAAATTTTTAAGCAGCAGTTCATTTCATTTACCAGGTGACAGAATGCAACCAGAGAGGTCCAGTACATAAGCGGTCACATGGACAAAATTCAAACGATGGACCAAAACACACACAAAAGATTCTAAAAATACAGCCACTGCACATGTAAGGACTGCTGCTAGGTTTCATGTATTTGAAAGCCGGACTGTTGGCTAGAAGTCAGTACGTATCCGGAGGGTCCCGCGACCGGCCAACTCGATCAAAGTTTTCCGTGGCTTTACTCGGGCCTGGAGAACACGATGGGTTGGCACACAAAATCCAAGTGGCACTGCATGCTTTCGATGCAGTCGTCAATTTCAAATTCTGCCCAGACGCAGCACTCCCACCGTTACCAAATTTCGTCATAATGCAGCTCTCCAAACGCAAAATGCAGCCCAGAAGTTCACCTTCTTTCCTCTGCTACATACTCAAACAGCCCACTTTCCATCAACTTACGTATCTTCTTCACTTCCCAACGCTCTACCGTGCCTCCTGCCTACCTATACCAGAAGGACGAGTGAGCATAGCCTGGTAACATTCACAGCAATAATCGTTTCTCCTTATAATAATAAATGTTCCCCTCACTATAAATGAATTCTTCGTCTTCTTCTTCTTCTTCTTCTTCTTCTTCTTCTTCTTCTTCTTCTTATATTTCTTTTCTTCGTCTTCTTCTTTTTCTTTTTTCCTTCTACTTCTTCTTCTTCTTCTGCTTATATTTCTTTTCTTCGTCTTCTACTTCTTCTTCTTCTTCTTCTTCTTCTTCTTCTTCTTCTTTTTTTCTTCTACTTCTTTTTCTTTTTTTTCTTCTTCTACTTCTTCTTCTTCTTCTTCTTCTTCTTCTTCTTCTTCTGTCCTTCAGATTTCGTAAGCCGTGTTACGGCTTAGATGTTTCTTCTCCGCCTCTCATCCAGGAGATAAGGGTTAGATTCCGGGCCATTCCACGTGCGATTTGTGGTATCCAAAGGGCACTGGGACAGGTTTATCTCCGAAGATTAGGTTGTCTTTTCAGTATCATTTCACCTATGCCCCACACTCACACTGATCTTCGTGGTTCTTGTCAGGAGAAAGAGAGGGCAGGCAGCTTTAAAACAATAAATAAATACATAAACAAAAGCAGCGCTTCTCCGGCAGCCGGTAGCATTGGAAGTAACAGCGCTTCTTTTTCGGCTTCATGGACTGATACTCCAAGAAGCCCCAAAACAGTGAACATACTTTTCCGTTAAAAAATCTCCGATTTATGGAACAGCGTTATTTTTTCTTCAGTTTTTCGATTTTCCCGTTTTTTCTTTTGGTACGAGCAGCTTGAAGGTACAAACGAGAACCGAACATCGGTGGAATGACACTGATAGGACAAAAGTGAATTGCAGTACACACAAACTATCCGAGCGCCACTGAAAACCGCCTCAATGATACATAAAAATTAAACTTGTATCTCGCAGTAAAGACAGCGCGTCTCAATTACAAATTCCAAACATTTTTATCCTGTCTTGTTTAGCAGTTCATAATGTGGTTTCTCGTCGAAAATATCTGACTTAAGGCATCAGGAATCAAACGTCAACTACATGCGTGTGACACTTCATCAATCACACTAAGGAAAAATATGCATATAACACTCTTAACACGAAAACCTCCACACTATGCCACACAGTATAAGTATACATTTAGCACGATTCTCACAACAAACAGCATAAGCCACTTCGTCTTTGTAACTAAACCCCGTGTTTTCTGTGCGATAGGGACTTAGCTCTTGTATATTGTTAACGGGAACTTCAAACTGTAACAGTTTCGAGACACAGCCTTGAAGTAAATGAAATACGCTCGAACACGAAGGGAACTTTTTAGGAGAGTACATTACGGTGTATTTCTTGTCAAAATAAATCAACGACACAGCATTCAGTGAGGAACTGCTGCTTCTGGCGTCACCTACCCCCGGTTTCCTGCGCGCTAGAGAAACTGTAGTAGATTTGTCAACGAGTCTAAGATGCGATGGAGAAAGGGGACGGAATACTGAAGAAGACGAATTGCGTCAATACAAAAATCTGACGATCGTGAAATGACTGCGAACGGTTTGTCCCATCTTTACAAATCTGCTCCAAAGAAAAATTAACATAAGAACCCTTCTTCGCTCCCGGTACGGTTGCTTCACTTGTTACTATCACAGTGCACAGTAGCTACAGTTGCAGAGATGAAAGAACACCCAAAACTAAATAATTAAAGTTCCTTGATGTACTTAAAATAGAAAACTGGGAATCAGGATTAAAATCGCATCCAAAAACTCGGATCAGAACTCGCACACAGTTCTAATAATAGCAGCCACCATGCATATTGGCTAGGCTAACAGCTTCCTTGTGTGTTCTGTGTTGTGTCCGCAGTACTTCACCAGATTACTCCCCTGCTGTTCTTTCCTTTCAAAAACCGTAAAACCCAGCGTGGTTCAACAAATCTTTTCCGTGAAATCCCAGGCTAGTGGCATTGCTCATGCCCTGAATAATTTCCCACATACGCAACTAACGTACCAAATCTTATTGGTGATCGTTACGGGCGTCTCTGTTTCTCTCTTTCACTCATATACTAGATTAGCATGTTCGGCCAGACAAGCGCTTTCGGTTTATACAGTTCCAGAATACAGGAAACTCACTCACTAGACCTCTGTGCATTTCAAAAGAGATGAATTGGTGCCTTAAATTACATTTCTGAAACCACAACTAAAGTCACACAGGGACGTAAAATAAAGCAAACTGGAGAGTAAACAGGAAGTATTTTCTGTAGTATTAGAAATGCATAGGGTTCCGCGTGGTTAAACAGAATCGTCTGTCTGCAGCGGAACGCATAATGCGACATTTCCATATTCAGAATTTATACGAGTCTGCATTCCCTTTTCAATACTTCGAAGCCCGCAATTCAGCTAATAACAGTGTCCCGGAGGGTAACCAAAACCAAAACCATCTTTACAGAAGCCACCCTGTTGTGTTTATTACTAAACAAGCCACACTTATTCAGTATGACACAACACAGATTGATTTTAATTCAGTTGGTTACCCTTACATGTACGCTACATGTTTCGACCTGTATTTACGCCACTCTCAGGCATGCAGCACAAAAACCATACGAAGGAAGATACAATAAAAATCTAAGGGGCTCCTTTTCACAGCCACTATTTTCATAATGTTAAAACACATAATAGACAATATACATGTATAAAACGTATGTACTTTAAAACGTACATTTATGGACTTTTATTAGACTGGAAAAGACAGAAAAAGATATCCAAATAGTCAAAAGCTTCTTACATAATAATCAATACAACGCAACTATCATAAATATTGCCAATTCTGATAAGATGGAAGAGATTAAAGAACAAGGAAAAGAAGAAGACAAGCATGAAGACAATAACCACGAAAAATGGATTACTCTTACGAACGGTGGCAAAGATGTAAAATACCTCGCCAAATTACTTAAAGGTACTAATGTCAAAATGGCATACAAAACTAGTAACATCGTACTATGGAGAAAATCTTGTCAAACAAGAAAGATTGGCGAGAACGATAAATTTAACAGCAGTGGTATTCACCAGCTCATATGTTCAGACTGAGGGAAGATATACAATGGACAAACTGGCATATAATATAATATAATATAATATAATATAATATAATATAATATAATATAATATAATATAATATAATATAATATAATATAATATAATATAATATAATATAATATAATATAATACAATACATAAGG
>Ga0123355_10008459_pt1 | contig 15551 bp, 15 predicted proteins | sample TergutEmb28metaG_3_FD_89872 | JGI IMG/M metagenome (GOLD analysis project Ga0123355, IMG submission 89872) | Embiratermes neotenicus P1 segment gut microbial communities from Petit-Saut dam, French Guiana - Emb289 P1 | ecosystem: Host-associated > Arthropoda: Insects > Digestive system > Gut ... | reverse complement strand
TAAATAATAGGTTCTTAAGCTCGACCTGATGATGACCCCCAAGGGTCGAAACATGTTGTAATTTTAAACCTACAATTAAAGTTGTGTTGACGGAAATTTATATACTATTTATAATAGACTTACAGTATTTGAATTTGAAAAATTTACACATTTATATTGTGACAGTATTTTGTGTTCTGTTGTCAACAGCGACAGCTGAATGTGCAGTTTGCAGGACCGCCAACATACTATATTAAATGTTGCTAGTGTCCTTTTACGTCACGGTTTCATATGTTCTGCTTCTTGTTGCTTATTGCAGGGAATTAAATGTGGATATCAAAATGTTCTCAGGACGGTATATTACATTCCGAGTTACATATGTGTTTGACTGCCTAACATGCTGATATTTGCGGCGAACAGTTATCAGCCCTCAAGCTGTACGGCTACCCTCTTTGACCTTCAGGACTTAGGCATAGAATGGGCTATGATACTAAAATGGTCTTAAAGACAAAGGTGGGATGGGCTGGATTGGATTCATCTGACAAGTGTCAGGCTGCTGTGAACAAGATGATGAACCTTCACTTTCCAAAAATGCTGGGAATTTCTTGCAGAGACGAGGAACTGCGTGGAATTAGTTTCTTCGTCCATCGCCAAGATATCCAAAAACAGAGAAAAAAAAAACATTTTGGATGCGGAACCTGTTCAATATTTACTTTTTTGTGTGTTTTTGGAGCTGTAGTCAACGGAAGAATTGCAATACTGACAACATGAGCTCTGAATTGCCGCAACATTTCTGTAAATTTTATGGCTGTTTTTTGGTTCGCCATGTAAAACTGTGGACCCAACGTAACAAGACTGCTGTTGCTTACAGACAGACGAAGGCTGAGCGAGCTTTACATTTAATACAGTTTGTAGTTAGTAAGTTTATATGAATTTAAACACGCCTGTGAAAATTTGCTATTTTCGGTTACGTGCCGATACTACGACAGTCACCAGCACATAAAAATTCTACACTAATAACTGACCCAATGAGAATAACAATATCTCAGCTAACATAGAATACCCGCCCCATTTCATGGATATAAGGTTCATTACTGAGTTTATTAGACCACGCCATTTGCTTCTGTCCAGAGCCAGTTGAATCCATTTCACTTTCTCCCGTCCATTTTCTTTAATCCTCCTACATAGTTCGGCGCTTTGTACCATCCTCGGGCTTTGGTGCACCAGATACTCTGAAAAGCAGCTAAAATACGCGGAACTACGTTCGTAACATTAGTATGTATTGCCGTCGCAGCAGGATGCTGGTCTGTATGACCAATACTACATCCAACGATTGCTATACACTACACTATCATTTTCCAATTCGGTATAAAGCAGCTGGATAAACGGTTTGGTTATCGTGATACATTCAACTGCTTGCACAGTCCCCTATCGTATGCTTGACTCAGCATCGACCTCTCCTGTACGAACTGTCTTGTGCTGTGTACATTATAGGACTGCAGACTTGTATAAATTCAGTTGGAAGACGATAGTGCGGCTTACAGCAGGCACTGGGTGTGTCAGCTTTTGCGGATGGTGCTGCAGCATCGGAACACGTTGGAGGATTCGTGAACTATACGGCTGTGTGTTGTGTGTGCATTTGTCTGTTTGATAAAAAATATAAGATGGGTTAAAATGCGCGAAAATAAACAATTTCAAAAACCCTCAGACAGTGTTTTCCCCATAACATCAGAGGCGGATGTCACTTGGCTGTAGTTCTCCGTTCGTTTTAATCTTTATATTCGTAGATGACAGAAGGGAAGAAAAAAGATTCTTGACCGAACTGTACCAGGCATTCCATGAAGTCAGCCTGCTTTCAGTTTATTAATGCCTGTAATTTTGATTTGTTTGCCATGTTTTCGAATGATTTATTAGCCATCTTCATGCTGTGATTTGTCCTGCATTCTGTCGATAAGATGTAAACATGCACTTGGTTTTGTCACCAGTTACTTCTACACGACATGACGAAAGAAGATGGTCTTTTTTCAGCGAAACTGAAAGTGTCGTATTCGATTGTTTAATTGTTTACAACCCGGCAGTAAATGGCAGGTTGTGATGTACGGCACCAGCGGGCGATTAGGACGAGGTTAAGGAAACCTCCCTCACAACGCCATTGGTGGCACTGTGATCGTGCTGACATCTTCAGTGCATCATTGGAGCTTTCAGATTGCGGTGGATGGAAGGAACTGTGTTGATTGAAATCCGTGCTGAAAAGTGATTAGTTTCGTTTAGCAGCTGGTGTTTTTTAAGGTAAGCTGAAGAAGCCGCCATTTAAACTTTAACATTAGACTGTAGGTACAGGAACTGTTCTGAATTGCAGTTTGACAGTCGTTAATGAACGTTTAGTGGCTTTCGGACCTTCTTACGGCCAAATGCATTAGTAGCAGACGACGAGTGAGACCAACGTTTGTTATTGTGCCAATGAACAACGTGGGGTTAAAGAGGGCAATTTTATAAACTGTATTATGAAATTTGTCTTTGCTACATGTGGGAGCATTAGAAGCATATTTCTTGTAACAGTTTGAGACATGAAAATATACAGTCATTGAAAAAGTCTGAAACCGCGAATCGTTTCGTTAACCTTTATAAGAGAGAAAACAGCGTATATTGCATACGCAGGTGTTTAATTCGTAATTCGCAGAGAACACAGCGTGCTGCAATGAGAAAGGCCAGTCTCTGAATGCTGTACTAGGAAGCAGCGGCCATTTAAGGTGCAAGTAACCTCAAAACTGTAAACAACTGACACAAATGTAAATAACATAACAAATATTTATTTTTTGCAAATATTTGAACTTCTCACCAGGTCAGTCGCTATCGACGTCCGCACTGCTGTGTACATAAAAGTACAGCTCACGTGCCATTTTGTCATCCACCCTTGTTTCTGAAACTGGAAACACAACACGAAATGTTACTGCTCCGAGTCTTCAATGTAACGTGCTGAAAACATAATATTAACTTATTTGCTGCATATTGTAACTCGGCTTCATAAACTGTTTCAGTTCTCTTACCCAGTAGGTTACAACGGATTTGAGAGATTAGAGGTTGTCTCAGCGGTATTGCTAAAACTTTCAAGTGTTCTGAGGTGTCGCGCTCTGTCTCTGTGTATTTTACCCGACGTTTCGAAGGTTCCTAGTGCCTTCACGCACTTTTTGGACGTTGAATGTGACAGCACTATAGTCATTTGAAATGTCGGGAAATGCAAACCCGGCGACAGAGCTTTACATTCCAGACTACCTGAATGTTCAAATAAGGTCTGAGTACGTCTTACCCATTTATACTGTCGGTTTTACTCTGATCGGAAAGCCTGTTTTTTACTGCAGGGGCAACCCTTTTCTTTCAGTTCAAACTTTAAACTGTATTAAACTAAAGCATTTGGCACATGGTGCTGCGAGCAAACGTCACAATGGCTGCCCAGACTGTCAGGAAATACTATCTGTACTCACTGCAGAATGGTGGCGATGTGTACGTAGCGATGTGGAAGGATCCTCTGGCAGGAAAGTCGATGGTTTTCAGTCCCAGTGGACTGCAGGTCGTCATTGAGCAGTCCGACAGATAATTGAAAACTCTGGAAAGCTGACCGAGGCTCAGTATGCTGCAGTACAAATACGAGTATAGTAGATACAAAGATATATGATGGGTGTAGGCTTGTGAGGTGTGAAATGTATGGAACATGACGTAGCAGTGGTAGTTGGTTCAGTTGCATAGTTCTGCCGCTCTGAAGACATGGGCTATGTCACCACTGCTGCAGTTTTGTTACCGTGTGTGCTACACAGCTTTTTGACAACATAATGCTGCCTCTGATGTTGGCCATCTTCAGGCCGTTCACATAAAAGAGACATGTGGAGGAATCCAAGTTTTATGAAGTTACAGCATACAGAATTATGTAACTTACTTATAAGTTTCATACACACACACACACATATATATATATACACACACACACACATACATACATACATACATACATACACATACATACATACATACACACATACATACATACATACATACATACATATACACATATACATTTGGAACCTGGATAAGGCTACAGACTGGAAGATCGGGGTCCGCATCCCGGCAGGACCGAGAGCATTTTCTTTCTCCAAATCGTCCAGACCAGCTTTTGGTCCAACTAGCCTTCTTTTTTATTTTTACCGACGTTATTTCCCGGAGTCAAAGCGGCAGGGCGAGAATTCGATCACTCATCTCCATCTAGTGCAAGATTAAGCATGAGTGGAGCTAGGCTGCTACTTCCATGTATGTCTTCATGGGGCAGGTAGGGACATCTGTACCTCCAAAATTTTAAATTGTATGTTAGCCATTATCCGTCCTCCCAACACTTGTTATTTAGACATACCTGACGATGGCCAGTGTCACAGAACATTACATTAACAAGCATACATACAAGTACTGCGTCGGACGACATTTTTATGGACTGCAGTCAACAGGAAGTAAGGTTTGTGTCATCTTCGTGTCTGTTGCTCTATACCTTGTTCTACCCACGTTTCTTCTGCCGGTCGGACTGTATTCATGGAATGCGCGTGTCGTTTGTTGTTAATAAACATGCTCACACTTGCATTTAAATTTTACGTATTTAGTTCTTCCCACGTTTCTTCTTTGGTTTAGTCGCCATATAACATCGCTATATCAAGCAACTAACCTGACAATTTCATCTGTGCTGTCCCAACTCTCCTGTTATCCTATTTCATTAAAGTCTAACTATACCACCCAAACAGCAGCGCTGGTACCGCCATTTTCTTGTATACCTTAAACATTGTCTAATTATTACTTTTCTTTCAAGGTGCGTCAAATTTTTCCACGTACGAATTGAAACTTCTATAACGTCTGTTCAAATGGCAATAGCAGTTGGCAGGGCTCACACTGTATGTTACATACCTGACAGCAGACTTGATGAAGCCAGTTTTTCTGCCCCAGAATGTACAGTTGGGGTAAGCAAGCGCTTCTATGTAATAGTCAATCGCTCGGTTGTGTGGACACACCACTGAGTCCACAATATCTGCGAGCAAGAGGAAACATGAGCCACATTATTATTATTATGTCCCAGTCGACAGGAATTTAATGTTGTAATGCAAAGTTTTGAGAATCCGACAAATGTTCAGATTAGCAGCAAGTTCCCAAACAGCTGCTTTGCACTGTCGTGTGCTCGATACATTTATCATGACCCCCAGGCGTGTCGATGTCCAATTCCCGCGTCTCCTGTCATTTCATCCTACTTTCACCTCGTTTCCTGACCGTAATCATAGCCTCGCGTTACTTCATTCCCCGAAGTATCCGTCTCAGCGGCCTGGTATGAAGCATCCACAACACAACAACTGTTATTTACCACAATAACCACATTTTGTTCCCGTATGCAACACACGACAGCACTATGGCGGTGTCTTTTTTATCTTGTCCCCGAGCACCGCAGCTTTTTGGCAAAAGCAGCCTGCATCCTCCGGGATATTCCGTGATAGCTGTTGTGCTGGGGTGAAGGCTAAGGTGCGCACTTCATATGTCAATATTCATGTTTTCCGGTGCGAGGAAGATACGAGATCCTCAACAGAGCAGTGACAGACATTTGCCAACGTCAGAGTCCCCTTAAGGCAGACATTTACCAACCGTGAGATTTCCCTTAAATGGCAGACATTTACAAACGCCAGAGTCCCCTTAGGGCAGACATTTACCAACTGTCAGCGTTCCCTTACATGTTTCTTATTTGCAACTGCAGTGTCACTGCCGTCTGAACATCAAAACATTTGAAGTTTGTATCATTTTGGGAGGATTTGTTATGCGTGCAATTTGTTGTGTTTTTTTATACTAACATTTTTGTTATTCCTACGGTAGGCTGTGCATTTATTCAGTTGTTTATTTATTTGTTTGTTGTGTTACAGTTATCCCCTCTTCTGCTTCGGTTTTCCTATTGGTCACTTTTCGGAAGTTTTCCTACGATATTTCCATCTTTATTCTCTATTTTGTATTCTCCTCGCCGCTTGCCTTGTGAATTCTCTTACCTGCAGTTTGAGACAACTGGTAATGCATAGCTACCTGCAAAGATCAGGTTTTGCAGCGCTACAGAAGCAAGCTGTCAGATAGTCCACCCACTATGCACCTTGCCCTCGCCTGTATCTTTCGTGTTAAACAAGAATTTTATCATAATTATCTGGCCTCCCTGTTCTCCTGTTGCTTCATCGCTCACACGTCTAAATATGTTTCTCAACAGCCCGGTCTGATGCACCCCATACCACAACCTTCCCTTAGTCTGAATAACCACCAAGCAGGCGGCGGGTGCCCTTTGCTTTCGGTTATTATGTAGCTCCTATAGTCGTAGCACGGTAACATGCAGCACAGTTTGTTTGGGCTCTTGGCATCGCTTGGAGATCGCAAGAAATCAGGAGGTGGAAGTGACTGAGAACAAACGTAAGAGCATGGCTCGCTGTCTACCGGACGATAGGGTAAAGCGTGTCAAGATGAGACAAACAGATCAGTGAGCTGGGGGATTGTCTTAAAACATAATGATAGTGCAGTGCAACAAATGAGGCACAATTAAGGCTGTAGGAACTTGCGGATCCTCACTTACTGGACACTGTGCGAACAAACACACAGTGCAACACTTTGCAGTGTTTCCCTGACGCCGTGTCTCACACACGTACCTTCCACAAGGTTGAAAGAAATGCCTCTCGAAGCGATCTTCTGCAGGCTAATGACAGGAACTTGGCACCCTGGCTGACTCAAACCTCCGTTCACGTAGAAATCCACGTGTCCTGCAGCATATAGTGCTTATAACAGGCAGCTGAACCACACGGCACCAGTTTGAAAGCATGAGGATAAAGGGGTGGTTACTGTCCGTATTAATTTGACAGCGTGAGGAGAAAGGGGTGGTTACTGTCGGTATTAATTTCACAGTGTGTGGAGAAAGGGGTGGTTACTGTCGGTATTAATTTCACAGTGTGTGGAGAAAGGGGTGGTTACTGTCGGTATTAATTTGACAGCGTGAGGAGAAAGGGGTGGTTACTGTCGGTATTAATTTGACAGTGTGTGGAGAAAGGGGTGATTACTGTCCGTATTCATTTCGAGGAACTTTAAAAATACTAACTTCGCTTTACATTTATACGCTTAATGTTTCAAGCAAGGGATGTAAACTGGTGGCCTGCGAGCCACATGTGGCCCATTTGAATTCTGTCAGTGGCCAGTGGAACGTTTTAAAACGAACTATGAATAGGCTTACATCGCAGCTATTAAAATTGTTAAATACAAATTTTAATTGGATAAAATCCTAAAATGATTTATTCAATCGTTGAGCGAAAGTTTCTGGCCACTGCCCATATTCGTGTCCTAACATATTCTAGTTTCTTTCCCAAAATTTATAAAATTTGTTATTTTTATGAACCGTTGTTTCTACTCACGAACGAAGAAGAATTCCGAAAGTTCACATTCAAGAACCACATTTTTGTGTCAAGCGTGTAAGTAACAACAGTGCTAAATTTAAAAACCGTAATTAATAGGCTAATCGCTGGTTCGATACCAGCTGGTGTCATTGGAAATTTTCATTGACACAAAATCCTTCCGATCGCACTATGGTCCTGGGGTCGACTCAACCTCTAACAGAAATGAGTACCAGGAGCATTTCCTGGCGGTAAAAGCGGCCGGTGCGTAAGGCTGGCAACCTTACCACCATCCTGTGCCGTTGTCATGAAATCTGGGAACCTTAACTTCCTGGAACCCTCTGGGCCACTCCAGGCCTGTAACGGGACTGCTTTAATTAATAAGCTAAACACAACTAAAACGTTCCAAGTTTCTGGAGATTCTTCTGATTGGAAGTGAGATATCAGACCAGAGCCAACTGCAAGATCTGTACTATAATGTACTTCAGATGCATGTTTGCATCACGGCATCGTGGTATTTTCATGGCATTTCATTTTTCTATTAATTTTTAACAATTGGCAGTTTTAACAAAACAAATCTTACGTCTCTGCTGCCGGCACACAACCGCGTTAATGGAGATGCTGCATTGGAAAGAGCGGCAGGGGACACGAGTTTGGCAAAATTCTGAAAATTGGAGATGCGGCATATCGAGAAATAAGCGACAGAGAACTGAAGCCCCTTGACCGCTGTCCAGCATTTGCACGAAATACAAAATAAAGCAAAGAGCCAATTTTATATATGCTTTTTTATGGGACTGTACGTGGAACCCCGCTCCTCCTATATTGAACGACAGATTGGGTTAGCGGTTGGTTGTCAGCATGCCATGTTTCTGTACATTTTGTAGCATGGCACAGGTTTTGTTGAAGTCCAGCATGCGAGAGTCTCGCGAAATATTTGATGGTTGCTGTCGGCAGCAGTACTGGTGGATGATAAGGCCATAAACTGACTCGATGCACTACATAAAGCTCCAGAGTTCTGACAGTCCGAGCTCTGTGGGGGGCTACGATGTGGCACCTGACAGCGAGGTTTCGAGGGTGCTGATACCTACATCTTCAGGGTCAGACAGTCAAGAAGAAGATGGGCTCAGCAGCATTCTAGAAAACTTGAATGTTCAGCAACACCTTCATGAGAAACTCAAACCTCCCCCTTTCGAAAATTTTGAACTATAATTCGAGAATTGTGAGAATTTTTACTGCAATATTCGCACTTTTAAACAAAATTTAATAAACCTAGGAGAAGGCTGTTGCCGGTTTTACGTACTAACTTCTGTACTGCAGCCTTTAGAATGTTGTTCCTCTAACAGCTGTAACCGACTGGTGTGTGTGTTTGTGTGTGCATTGGTTGTGGCGAGGAACTGAAATATGCAACACACTTTACATGAAACAACGACTGTCGTTGTCCAGCCGTAGATTTAAAATCTGCTATGAGCCTCAGAAGTGGACGGACAACAAGATATTTATGGCGGACATCCCGTTTAGATCCCAGAGCAGTACATGAGGGATTTATGGTTAACAGAGCGGTACTGGTACAGGTTTCTGCCCGGGCACTTCTGTTTCCCCTTTCATTATTTTTCCACTAATCATCCATACTCATTCATTCCTCTGCCACCGAAGTCGCATGACCTTAGCAACTGACAGCTTCGTTAAATAAGCAAGACAAGGCTGCAGTAATGCAATGATCAAGAACTGTGGCTTATGTGATGTCTGAATGCTTCCTGGCTGTGTGGACTGTATGCAAACCTTCACAGAAACCTCTTGGTGACACGAGGTTCCCGAACTGCAGTGTAACATCCTACCTTGGCCAGTTCTAACAGCAATGGGCAGTGACTGCAGAAGGAATTAATTGGAGCTTTGACTGACCAATGAATGACAACGTAATTACCTCTGCCTGACGATTTACCTTACCAACTGCTCTTCGAATACCCGCCCCTAACAGCGGGACGGTAGGCTTGGCGTCTGTATGCATCACTTCTACGAACAGAGCGTCGTCGGCGTCGAGTTGTATCTCTTTCTTGTAGCCCTCGAAAAGCAACTGGGCCGGGTCCAAACCTGCAGGGCAGAATGACTGTTGTAAGTACAGACTGCAACATGTTGGGAGTTACCTCCATATTGGTTCAACGTTGCTGTCACATTCTGGATATACTGAGGGATATCGAGCGCTGCGCAGCTGACATTGTGGCAACTTACCGTCGGCAACGATCACTTAATTTCGAATAATCAATTCCTTAATTTACAATAAATACCACTTGTTGTTACGTAACCCACGCAAAAGTGTCAGCATCAATAAGGAAGTTATTAGGAGAGAACAAAATTACTATTTCTTTACAGAAATGTAAAGACAAATGCAGTTACGGCATTAGATATCACACATTCCAGTAGGCCTCGCACTCCTAGCTCAGTTAGTTAGTTAGTTAGTGCATTTTGCCACGTATAAGCGGATACGGAAAGGAAACTAACCTTCACAGAAATTTAATAGAGTTTTCAAACGAAAGGTATTGTTTGTAGTAGATTCGTCGGAAATTCTGGTACAGATGACCTGAAATTGACCATCTTCTGAGAAGCGACGCTGTATAATCCGGTACGTATGTACTGAAGTTTCCGAAGTATCTGCTGACTCCATCGTTAGGTAGACTGTTCGTACTATCTGCCGCACTACGCGGTGTCACGCCCCAGAAGACTGTTACATTTATGGCCAATCGATCTCGCACAGACGGACGGTCTTTGAGCAGAGGGCGCTGAGAATTGAAGTGAATTGGCAGGAGTGCCTGCAGAACTGCACAGTGAGCAGTTCAGCCGTTTGGACTGCAGGCCGATAAGAGGATTGGGGCATAGGTGAGAAATGTGTACAGAATTTTGGTCGGAAACCCTGAACAGAAGAGACAACCTGAAATGCACCAGTTGACAAAATAACATTAAAACGGATCTTAAGAAAAGTGCGAACTGAAGACAATGACAGGAAATGAACACAAAAACGATCCTTTGATTTGGATGAGCGGTTAGTAATTTGTTGGTAATTTGAGCAACTATAAGCTTCTTAGGGAGGAGTCTTCTCCGTGAAGCTACAGTGGCATTTCTGTAATTCAGAGGCACTCCAGTTCATGCAAGGTGAAACGCCTGCAGTACATCCCTCACTCACCCACCCATCCACTCACCCACCCACTTTCCCACTCGCTGACCCACTCACTCGCCCACTCCGTCACTCACTCACACACCCACCCACTCGCCCTCTCCGTCACTCACACACACACACCCACTCACCCACTCGCTCACCCATCCACTCACCCACCCACCCACTCGCCCACTAGCTGACCCATTCACTCATCCACCCACCCATCCACACACTCACCCACTCGCTCGCCCACCCACCCACCCACTTGCCCACTCACTGACCCACTCACTCACCCACCCACTCGCCCACCCACTCGCCTACCCACTCGCCTACCCACTCGCTCACCCATCCACTCGCCCACCACCCACCCACTCACCCACTAGCTGACCCACTCACCACACACTCGCTCACCCACCCACACACCAATCCACTCGCTCACCCACTCACACACCCACCCACTCGCACACTAGCTGACCCACTCACCCACCCACTCGCCCATCCACTCACACACCCACCCACACACCCACCCACTCGCCCATCCACTCACACACCCACCCACCCACCCACTCGCCCACTTGCTCACCCACTCACCCACCCACCCACCCACCCACCCACTCGCTCACCCACTCACCTGTAATCCGTCCAATGCCCGGTATACTTTTCGCCACGTAAGCTGCAGTGTGCGCCCCAAGGCTGTGTCCAATCATATGGAACCTGCCTGGTGATGCTCCTTCTCTGTCTATTAAATACTTGCTCAACCTGCAGCCATTAAACACGCTCGTTATTACACGGCCGAACTGTTTTAACGTTACAATTTAGCGAACGTAACAACAGTTGAAATTTACAGCTGGTGTAGCGTTACGAAACGACACACGTACTGCGAAAGTTCAGGTTCTGAACAGAAATGCTGATGAAGACACACCTTATGACACACATATATATTGATATACACACACCGACGTTTCGGCGGAGCTTCCTGCCCCTATCTTGAGCGTAGTCAACGGGATTATTCTTGGAGACTTCCCTGTCCTTAACTACCCTGAAGACAGACACAGCAAACACCTCCGAATCATCACTGACTATAGCAATCTGCATGGCGCCATGTGCCGTTGGACTGAACACTTAATTATTTTGATGGATCTTGAAAATCTTAATCGTTTTCATGGATCTTGAGTTGTTAACAACACACCATAAAAGGCAATTGTTGTATAGCTCGTATAGCATGACCTTGCAATATCTGGCCTACTGTAAAGGTTTTATAGAAACACTCAGCATAACGCACAGCTTGCACTTGGGGTCTTTTGTACATAAATCCCCGAAAGTCGTTACTAGGCGTGTCGTTACCATTATTATTATTATTATTATTATTATTATTATTATTATCGATACGTGCACCATGGTTACCACCTGTTGGTGGCTGGCGTTCCTCAGTGACGTAGTAGTTGTCAGGCCTGACAACTACACAAAAAGTGCAAATGCCTTAAATGCAGGCCACGTCCTTTCGTCTGTCCTGCACGTGACCCTCTCTCAGCGACTAAGCCATTTTTCGGGCTTTCGTGAAATTCCGAGTAGAATTTATTTTCAAAGAGTGGCCAAAAAAGGCACGAATTTCGTGAAATATTCGCAGTGTCAATCACACATTACAGACGTGCGAAAACGAGTGTCCGCTGTACTCTGCATATTTGTTGGCTGATTTTGTCGAAATTTAGTACAAAATGTCTCCATGCAATATCGTTGCGTAGTTGTGAGTTTTGTAAAAAATCGGCGCTAAAAAGATTTATTGCAAAGAAAGTATGTACAGCATGTTCAAGGACACGTAACAAAATTGTTCCCTTAACCAATTTCAATAAATATTGACACAATGACACAAGTGAAACTGAAGTCAATATAAAGACAGGTGCAAATAACGACAGTGGCAAATTATAAAAAGAAACACTGTGACTTTCAGGAAGCTAATTATAGCTGTATAGAGTGTGCTGCGGTCGGTTGTGTTTATATTGCCTGTACTTGTTTGTCTGTGAAGTCGGCTGGAGTATCATTTCTTATTTGTTGGACTGGGGGTTGGGGGTGTGACGGACAGTGAGCAAAAAAATTGGCTGTAAGTCGGTGGATGATACCGGGGATGGGCTGAGTGTGTAGAGTGTAGTGCAGGTGGGAACTGGGGTACGCCTGGGGTGATTACCGATGACTCCGAGACGTTTTGACTGGATAACTTGGAGTGTGAGTTAGTTGGAGGGACGTGTGGAGCTGCAGACAGGGGGGGCGTGAGAGAGAGTGGATGGAATGAGGGTTAACCTGTTGGACTGTGTGAGCATTGGATCTGGGGCGAGGAGGAGGAAAATGTTACATCAACCGCCAGAAGCTTTATTGGCGACGGTGTGCAGGTGCCGGCTGCAGAGAGGTTCTGAATCTAGCACAAGGCCTAGAGAGCGGACGGCCGTGGCCCAGAGCACAAAGGTGTCCTGGATTTGAATAGGGTCCGGAGGAAGACAGCCATACTTTTGTTATGAAGGCGAAACTACAATTAAACGTGCGATGTGAAACCTCACAGCATTTTGAACGTAAAGAACGCCTTGCAAATCCCGCGCTCTACGCCACGGAGTGCACCATTTGTTGTCTTGTCGACAGCAGCGGACAGACGGACCGGACATGTCGACAGCTGTGCAGAGTATCGGGCAGCACAGCGACGAGACAGGTCGTGCCAGCAGTACTGACAGCTGAGAGCACCTGACAGACCTAAATGAGCAGCTCCTGTGTCACTGCAGGAGACTTACTGGATCGAGTTTATTGTAGGGGATTTGAGGCTTATGTGGTGTGGACTGTGTGCTGTTCAGTGCGTTTGACACCTGAAGACGCATTCATTATGATCTTTCGAAACGTCGGGAACCACACACCCTGCGACACAGCATCACATCCAAGAAAATTTGAATCCTCAGAAACCTCGCAGTGAGAGCCTCGAGTCTAGAAAGTTTACTATAAATCAGGCAGCTGATGTGGAAAAACAGGGTGCAGGTGAAGGACACCAAATCAGCGAGTTCAGTGTTTGGCACACATTCGTTTTTGTGTTGTCTGTCAAGTGTAACGATGGATTCCTTAAAACGCCCCGACAACTACGTGTTTAAAACATGACTCTAGGCGAAATGTGTTCTCACTTGGCAACAGACAGACGTGTGTAGAGTGTCGCCGCTGCTAACAAGAAGTAGCACAGGGTACCTCACCCTTTGTCCTCTCCTCGATCCACTAGTTCTGCCGTATAGAGAGCCACATGCGCTCGAATATCCCATGACAGATCCGATGCTCATTGCAACGATACGGGATACACGTATCTAAGATGACGTAGACGGCGGAAGAGGAAGTATCACATTTGTACGGAAGATACATTCACGTTGTGCTCACGGCGTACTCTTAACCGGCAATAACCAGGTGTCATGTGTTTTGATGTGCAGATTGTGTCACCGCGCATGACAGGTTTATCGCATAGAAAGTCGGTATTCACCGGGGTATTCCTGGCGCACTGCTTCCTTATGGACAAGATAAAAAGGACAGCCAGCTTGTGCAGCTTACGGTTATGTGTGCATAAACTGTACATATATTGTACATATACTGTACATATACTGTGCATATACTGTGCATATACTGTACATATACTGTACATACACTGTGCATATACTGTACATATACTGTACATATACTGTACATATACTGTGCATATACTGTACATATACTGTACATATACTGTACATATACTGTACATACACTGTACATATACTGTACATATACTGTACATATACTGTGCATATACTGTGCATATACTTGCGTATACTGTACATATACTGTATATATTCTGTGCATATACTGTGCATATAATTGCGTATACTGTACATATTCTGTATATGTACTGTATATATATTCTACATACACCATGCAGGTACTGTGCAGATATTGTACATATACAATACATGTACTGTATTTATACTGTACATGTACTGTGCATATACTGTACATATATTGTACATATACTGTACATATTCGGTGCATATACTTTGTAGATACTGTACATATACTGTACATATTCTGTGCATATTCTGTGCATATACTGTACATATACTGTACATATATTGTACATATACCGTACATATACTGTGCATATACTGTACATATACTGTACATATACTGTACATATACTGTACATATTCTGTGCATATACTGTACATATACTGTACATATACTGTACATATACTGTGCATATACTGTACATATACTTACATATACGGTATCTTTACTGTACATATACTGTGCAGATACTGTGCATATACTGCACATATACTGTGTAGATACTGTACATATACTCTACCTGTACTTTACGTATACTGTGCATATACTTTAATATACTGTACTCATAATGTGCATGTACTGTACATATACTCTACATATAATGTGCATATACTGTGTATATACAATACATATACTCTACAGTACTATATATACTATACATGTACTCTACATACACTGTGCATATACTGTACATATACTGTATATATACTGTATATATACTGTTAATATAGTGGTCATATACTTTGCATGTGGACGAATCCACAGTATGAAGATTGATATTAGTTCCAATGAGAGGGTGGAAGATTTCAAATATTTGGGAACAACGTTAACAAATCAAACTTCTATTCAGGAAGAAATGAAGAGCAGGCTGAAGTCAGGGAATGCGTGCTATTATTCAATGCAGAATCTTCTGTCATCTAGGTTGCTGTCCAAAAATTTAAAGACCAAGATATATAGAACTATAATCCTGCCCGATTTCCTGTATGGGTGTGAAACTTGGTCGCTAATATTGAGGGAGGAACGTAGGCTGAGGGTGTTTGGGAACAGGGTGTTGAGGAAAGTATTTGGGTCTAAGAGGGACGAGGTAACAGGGGAATGGAGAAAATTACATAATGAGGAGCTTAGGGATCTTTACTCCTTACCCAATTTTGTGCGGGTGGTAAAAT
>Ga0123355_10008458_pt1 | contig 15552 bp, 15 predicted proteins | sample TergutEmb28metaG_3_FD_89872 | JGI IMG/M metagenome (GOLD analysis project Ga0123355, IMG submission 89872) | Embiratermes neotenicus P1 segment gut microbial communities from Petit-Saut dam, French Guiana - Emb289 P1 | ecosystem: Host-associated > Arthropoda: Insects > Digestive system > Gut ... | reverse complement strand
TTCGCCGAGACCATCGCTCCGGCCGGCGATGTCTCCGGCATGTCGGCCGAAGATCGCAACTCTCTGGTGATCCTCAAGCGCTGGGCCCGCAACGCCGCCTTTCTCGATGGCGACGTCACCATCTGCCTGATCTCCGAGAATCAGATCGAGCTCAACCAGGGCATCGTGCAGCATCCCGGGGTTGCCTCCATCGCGATTCCTCTGCCGGACTATGCGGACCGGCTGGATTTCATTCGCGCCCAACTCAAGTCTGACGGGTTGCCCGCCGGCTCGGAAGTGAACGCCGAATCTCTGGCCAGGCTGGGTGCGGGGTTGAAGCGCGTCCAAATGCAGAGCTTGATCGCGCACGCGGTCGAGAACCAGCAGCCACTCACGCTGAAGTTTCTTGCACAGCGCAAGAAGGATCTGATCGAAGCCGAGTCCGGAGGGTTGCTCGAATTTGTCCAGAGCCGTTTCGATCTGTCGTTCGTCGCCGGCAACGATCAGGCCAAGCGCAAGCTCGAGGACGCCGCTTCCGCAATTCGAGCCGGCAACACCGACGTCCTCCCCATGGGCTATGTGATCTGCGGCCCCGTGGGTACGGGCAAAACCTTTATCACCACATGCTTTGCCGGCGAGGTCGGCATCCCGGCCGTCACCCTGAAGAATTTTCGCAGCATGTGGCAGGGGGTAACGGAAGGCAATCTGGAGCGGGTTCTAAGCCTGCTGAAAGCGATGAGCCCGATCGCAGTGATTGTCGACGAAGCCGACGCGCAGCTCGGCGACCGCTCCAACTCCGGCGATAGCGGCGTGGGCAACCGCGTCTTCGCGCAGATCGCGCAGTTCATGGGCAACACGGAATTCCGCGGTAAAGTGATCTGGTTTCTTCTCACCTGCCGCCCCGACCTGCTGCCAGTTGATCTCAAGCGCCAGGGCCGCGCCGAGGAACATATTGCACTGTTCTATCCTGAGACGCCTGAAGAGCGTCTCGCCCTGCTACGCGCCATGCAGCGCAAGATTGGCATGAAGCCGTTTGCTGCCGACATGGAAAAGTTCTTTCTCGACCGCGCACCCAGCTTGTCGGGCGCAGACATCGAGGCGGTGCTGGTGCGCAGCCACATGCGCAGCAGTCTGGAGAACAAGCCCGCCGTGGATGCACAAGATTTGCAGGGCGCCCTGGAAGACTTCATCCCACCCTACTATCCCACGGAAATCGATTTGCAGAATCTGGTCGCGGTGCTGGAGTGCACCAGCAAGAGCCTGCTTCCCAAGCAGTATCGAGATGTCGAACGCTCCGAGCTGATTCGCCGCACGAATGAGCTGCGGCTGGCAACCCGGCGCAGCGGCGAAGGCTAGGTTGAAGCGGCACACGGGAAGGTTACAACTTCAGAGGTCGAGGAAAGAGAACCCGGTTTTGGCCCGCTTCGAAACGGCGCGGCTTCGAGAGCGGCGCCATGAGGTTGTGATCGATCGCCGCCGGCTTGAGCTGCGCGGCGCAAGGCCAGTCCCTGCGCGTGACACGCCGTCCAGATGTCAACGTGAATCGGTTCGATAGTCCCGATCTCGAAGCCAGTCTTGATGGCATGTCCGCTGGCCCGGATCATGACAACATCGCCGTCCTGCTCGCGAATACGAGAACCTCATCCTGGCTCTGAGCAAGGATTTGTAACATCTCCACCTAAAATGGGCGTTTTGGATTTTCGACAATTCTGGTTACACTCTCGCTGCGACGCCAAAACGTCTGGACGAGAGTTCTGGGGTGGCCGGCGAATGTTTGCCCCAAACGTTTGGAAAAAAAAGGGAGAACAAGAAGATCAAGGGAGATCTCTTCAAAGTGCTTTCGGTCGGGGTGAGTCTTATCGGGCCTGAACCCACGACAGCGTATGTGGTTGTCGTCATTTTTGTCGCCACACTCATCCGCTCAACGTTTGGTTTTGGTGAAGCGCTGATCGCGGTGCCATTGCTGGCGCTGCGCCTCCCTGTCAAAATAGCGGCCCCACTGGCTGTGCTGGTGTCGACCGTAGTCGCGGGTGTGGTCGTGGTTCAGGACTGGCGACACATGGAATTGCGCAGCGCAATCGGTCTCATCCTGTCCGCGCTGCCGGGTATTCCACTTGGAGTCATGCTATTGGCCATGGGTGATCAACATGCAGTTAAATTGATCCTCGGTATTCTCATCATCGGCTTTTCGATCTATTCCCTGACAACCAGGACGGCGCGCCGGCTGCCCGAGGACCATTATGGATGGTTGCTCGGCTGCGGTTTTCTTTCGGGCGTGCTGGGCGGCGCTTACGGGATGAACGGCCCTCCCCTCGCCATATACGGTGCGCTTCGGAGATGGACTCCACAACACTTTCGAGCGACGTTGCAGGGCTATTTTCTGCCGGCGAGTATTGTCGGGTTGATCGGCTATGCTGCGCTCGGGCTCTGGGGAGGGGTGCTCACACGATACTTTCTGTCATCGCTGCCTGCAGTTGCCGCCGCGATCTTAATGGGGCGCGTGATTAATCAACGAATGAAGGGACCTGGGTTTTTTCGCTTTGTTTACGTCGGCTTGATAGCGGTCGGGAGCCTGCTTCTCGTCCAAGCATCGATGGGACGATGATGGCGTTTTGATAAATGTCGAACCCCCTGTCCCGGCTTTAGAGAGAGCGCGATGCCGGAAGCGGAACCGGAGACCACGAGGCTCAGCAAGAGGCTCTCCTCTGGAGGGAATGGGTCGCTGCGCTCCGTCCTCGCCTCCTCCGTCAGGATGGAATACGCCATCGCAGGCCTGGGAAGCGCGCGTAGTCTCGATCCAGGGTGATCCACTCGCAGCCGGACTCGACGGCCAGGGCTGCATACCATGCGTCGGGCACGAGGTTGCCGTTGGCGCCCCCTTCTCGACACAATCGCGTAAAGATCGACCAGTGCTGGGGCCCTGGTTCAATGAGAACACAATGGCTCGGCTCCATGACCAGCGCACAAAATTGTATGATTTCAGCAAGACCGCTCGGTTTTACAAAGATCTTGGGGTGCGTCGCAACTCGAATAACGCCGCTTAGAACCTGCGGCGAGATGCCATAGTGTGAGTCCCCGTTGACAACGGCGTCCAGCCAACGGCGGCATAAGGCGTGGTCAGCGGAATCCCTCCGAAAAGCGTTAACCAGCACGTTGACGTCGGGAAGGGTCAAAAGCCGGCCATCCGGTCTTCAAGCTCGCTGGACCGATTCAGGTCAACTCCCGGCAGAGTTCCGCCGGACGCCTTCGAAACCGGCAAACGCACACGCGACTGCGGGACACGCTGCGGCTCGGCCAGAACTATGTTAAGCCCCTCTTCGATTAGGGAGGTCAACGTGCGCCCTTTTTCCGCCGCTCTCTTTTTAGCCCTGCGCAGCAGGTCATCAGAAAGCCGAATCGTAGTTCTCATGAATCAAAGCATATGAAGTAGACATATTTATGTCAACCAACCAACTCCTCCCCAGTTTTGTGGAACTGCGGCTACTCGGAAGTGGTCCAAGAACTCGTAGGTACAGTATCCAACGCCGAGGTCGTAACCTCCACGACGCGGTTGCTGAGCGATTGCGTAGCAGTTGCGAAAAGATTGCTTTTCGGTTTCGTTTCGGTTGCGGCGCCCGCTGAGCCCCGCGTCCTGATCGACGAGGACTTCGATGGGCCGGAGGTTGCGGGCGGATGCAGTTACCCGGCTTTCAGCAAACCACCACGTTTCCAGGGCTGAGGGCGCCAGGCTAGGGGAGGGAGGAGCCTTGGCGTACAGAATGAGCTGCAATCGGCGGTGTGAGTTCGGGGATCAAAATGAGTCTGCATTGATACATCGCCACGGCGACCTTAGATCACCACACCGTCCATGCGAAAAACGCGCTTCCGCGGCACGAACTTCGGAATCGCCTTTGGCTCCACCAGCTTCGCGTGTTCGCGCCAGAACTCGTGTAGTTCGCCCTTGTCACCCGTGCGATAGAAATGCAGCAAATATCGCTGGTCAGCGGCGGTGTAATTGGAGAACCACTGATCCACGTCGCCAATTCCGATCTCGTGCAGCAGCGCCAGACCGTAACTAGCCGCTTCGCCTTCGTAGGCAAGTACGGCGGGAAACAATTTTTCGTCCACTGGAGGCTTGTACTGCTTACCAATGTCGAACGCGCCGGGATTCGTATTCCACTGCACGGTATGGCCAAAAAGATGGCCCAGAAGAAACAGCTTCTGCTCGGCAGTCACGGCAAAGTCGATATCGATCTGTTCGCCATTGAGATCGCCGGTGAGCGGGTCAGGGATGTCCCGGGTCACGACTCGGATGCCGTAGTGACTTTCGATGTGCTCCTCGATCTTGGCGGCATGGTCGGCAAACGGAATCGCCATCGGGCAATTGTAAAGGCGGCGAGCCGGGAGTGGCCGGAAAATTACCGGCTGGCCCGCGTGGAGAGAAGTCGATTAAGCGCGGCTCTGAGTTCATCAGACTTGAACCCGAACGGCCCGGGGTTGCTCTTGTACGCGACGCGGCCGGTGGCGTCGATCAGGTACATACGGTCGGGCCAGCCAGTGTAAGACTGTTCGGTCGAGTTGCCGAATGCGTCGAGCACAGCCGGAATCTCGATTCCGAGCTTGCGCACGCACGCTCCGGCAACAACGGCGCGCTCATCCTGATCCCTGGGGCTCGCGAACACGACTTTGTCCTTGATGTTGCTCTCCATCTGCCACACGTCGCTCGGATGTGCTTCGGTGATATACACCACCAGAAACTCAACGCGAGTTCCGAATTCGTCGTACAGCTTGTTGAGAGCGGGAACCTCCCGCCGGAAAGGCGGTCAGGTATAACTGCCGAAGATCAGCGCCACCGGCCGCTGCTGGCGGGCAAACGAACTCAACTGCACCTGGCCGCTCTTGTCTAGCCTGACCAGCGAAAAGTCCGGCGCCCGGTCGCCGAGGTTGAGCTTGCCGGCGCGGGCGCGCATCCACGCCGTCTCGAACGGAAAAATCACGAACGGAACCGGCCCCGGCATTTTCGCCATGACCCGCCCGAACGTTTCCGGCGTCTGATGCATCGCCCACCAGACGTACGCTCCAAAACACAGATACAGGACGATCAGCACGGCTCCGCCGCGCAGCAGCCACTTTCGCACCGATGGAGGTACTCGCAGTTGCATATCGGCCATTTTCCCGGATCTAGAACAGAAACTTCAGCGCCACCTGGATCACGCGCAGCCCCACGTCCTGCTGAATCTGCCCGAAGTTCGGCGAACTGCTATCGCTGACGGGCAGGCGAAAATTGGCGTGATTCGGAATGTTGAACAACTCTCCGCGCAACTGAAACTCCTTCGACTCGGTCACGGGAATGTTCTTGAACGCCGAGAAGTCCCAGTTGAAATAACCCGGCCCGGCGACCATGTTGCTCCTTCGTCGCCGAACACCTGGAATCGTCCCCGGGGTGGCCGCGACTCGAAATGTCGAAAATGCTGAACCCCAGAATGCGGCGATTATCGGGAGCCTTCTGACCAGGGTCAATAGTGTGATTGGACTATTGGCGATGGCTCGAGCACGCGCGGGGGACGGCCCGGTCGGCGGAAACGGCCGTTCCGCTAGGTGATACTATCTATCGGAATCCCAACCACCACTGATGCCAGGCGCGCAGCCAAAGCGGAATCGGGCGGTCGAGTCGCCGCATGTCGTTTCGATTGAAGATCTTCGTCCCGTGGCGCGACGCCGCATTCCGAAGTCGGTATTCGATTACCTCGACGGCGGCGCCGAGGGCGAAGTCACGCTGCGCGAAAATCGCCGCGTCTTTGAAGATGTGACCTTCCGCCCGCGCTGCGCGGTCGCGGCGGCCGAGTGCAATCTGCGCACCCGAGTTCTGGGGTTTGACCTGGCCGTGCCATTCCTGCTGGCGCCCGTCGGCTATAGCCGGCTGATGCATCCCGGCGGTGAAGTGGTCGCAGCGCATGCGGCAGGAAATGCCGGGACGGCCTACATTCTGTCCACGATCTCGGCGCACAAACTGGAAGACGTAAGGGCCGCCTCGACCGGGCCCGTCTTTTATCAACTCTATTTAATGGGCGGGCGCGCCGCGGCCGAAGGTGCCATCGAGCGCGCGAAGAAAGCGGGATTCTCCGCGCTTGTGGTCACGATCGACACGCCGGTTTCGGGCATTCGTGAGCGCGACTTTCGTAACGGCATGAAAGAGCTGATCAGCGGTGGTCTGCTTGAGAAGATTCCGTTTCTCCCCCAGGTTCTGTCGCGGCCCGGCTGGCTGATTCAGTTTCTGCTGGATGGTGGATTGCCGTGTCTGCCCAACGTGGTCATCCCGGGCAAAGGCCCGATGCCGCTGATCGATGTGAGCGCCGCGCTGGCGGAGTCGGCTGTTACCTGGGCGGACTTCCGCTGGATTCGGGAACTGTGGGGCGGCCCGATTGTCGTCAAAGGAGTGCTGACCGGCGACGACGCGCGCCGTGCCATCGACCAGGGAGCCGCGGCAGTTTCGGTGTCCAATCATGGCGGGCGCCAGCTGGATTGCGTTCCCGCATCGCTGCGCGCCCTGCCGGAAGTGATCAAGGCAGTAAACGGGCAAGCCGAAGTGCTGATGGATGGAGGCGTCCGCCGCGGCACCGACATCGTGAAGGCGATCTCCCTCGGCGCCGGCGCCGTGCTGTGCGGACGCGCCTACGCGTACGGGCTGGCAGCGGCCGGGGAGGCCGGAGTTGTACGCGCCATCGAAATTCTGCGAACCGATCTCGACCGCACGCTCCGCCTGCTCGGCTGTCCCGCGGTGGCGGCGCTGGATCGTTCCTATGTGAACGTTCCGCATTGCTGGGACGCGTGAGCGCCGGACTCTCGCCCAGGCTACCGCATGGACTTTGACGCGCACCAACACTTCTGGATCTACAACCCTGACGAGTATGGCTGGATCGACGACTCGATGTCGGCGATTCGCCGCAACTTCCTGCCTCACCACTTGCAGCCGGAACTCGCCCGCAACGGCTTTGCGGGATCGGTCGTCGTGCAGACCCGGCAGACGCTCGAAGAAACCCGCTGGCTGCTTGAGTTGGCCGACCGCTCTCCCGCCATCGTCGGCGTGGTGGGATGGGTCGATCTGTGTTCGCCTGGGGTTCAGGCACAACTGGCCACGGTCGCGAACCATCCCAAGCTGGTTGGCATCCGCCACATCGTGCAAGCGGAACCGGACGATCGTTTTCTGCTGCGTCCCGATTTTTGCCGCGGCATTGCTCGCCTGGAGCAATTCGACCTTGCCTATGACATTCTGATTTACGCGCGGCATCTTCCGGTGGCGGCGGAGTTTGTCGAGCGCTTTCCCCGTCAGCGATTCGTCCTCGATCACCTGGCCAAACCGCCGATCAGGAGCAGCGAGATCAAGTCGTGGGCTGATGGAATCCGCCGGCTGGCTGCTTTCCCGAACGTTTTCGGCAAGCTTTCCGGACTGGTGACAGAGGCTGACTGGAGGCACTGGAAGCCGCCGGAGATCGCTCCTTACCTCGACATTGCGTTCGAATGCTTCGGAGCGAACCGGTTGATGGTTGGCTCGGACTGGCCGGTGTGCCTGGTTGCGGCCGAGTACACGCAAGTCATGGATGTCGTGAAGAACTATCTCGATCGGCAATCCGCCCAAGTGCGCGACGCAGTGCTCGGGGGAAACGCGCAGCGGTTCTGGCGCCTGCGGCAATGACGCGAGCGGGACACGTCCTGCGATACGCGGTGCGGCCGTCCCAAAATTGCGAGCTGCGCTCGAAAACGTTTACACTGCCCCAGCACGCGCTTTTCCCCCGGCGACCAGCCATGAATGCCCGCGTCTTGAAACTCGACCCCCGTGACAACGTGCTGGTTGCGCTCAGCGATCTTGCGCGCGGCGAAACCATCGTGTGGGCAGGCGCCACGCAGGTGCTTCGATCCGACGTTCCGGCCAAGCACAAACTTGCGACCGTCGACCTTGCCGCGGGAGATGAAGTGGTGATGTATGGCGTCCTGGTGGGCAAGGCCGTCAAGCCCATCGCGGCCGGAGAAGTTGTGACGACCGGCAACCTCCGGCACGAGGCGTCCGGGTTTCACCCGCGGGCCGGCGAGTTTCGCTGGTCGGCGCCAGACGTTTCCCGCTGGAAGCACCAGACGTTTCGCGGCTACCGGCGGAGCGACGGACAGGTCGGAACCCGCAACTACTGGCTCGTTGCCCCCCTGGTTTTCTGCGAGAACAAAAACATTCAGGTTCTGAAGCAGGCCTTCGAGGAGGAACTTGGATACGCCTCCCCGCAGCTGTATCGCCGGCAGGTCGCGGAACTGGCAAGGCTCTATCGCGAGGGCAGGACCGCCGATCTCGAGCAAGCGCGGCTTCCTGACGAAGCCGTTGCGCATCCCGGGCAGGCGCTGTTCGGCAATGTGGATGGCATTCGCTTTCTGCTGCATGAAGGCGGCTGCGGCGGGACGCGCGAAGATTCCAACAACCTCTGCGGACTGATTGCCGGCTACATCCACCATCCTAATGTCGCGGGTGCGACGGTGCTGAGCCTGGGATGCCAGCACGCGCAAATTGAAATCCTGCAAAGCGAAATTCGCAAGCGCAATCCGAACTTTGACAAGCCGCTCGTCATTTTCGAGCAGCAGAAAAGCGGCTCGGAAGCAGCCATGATGGGAGACGCCATCCGCCAGACGTTTCTTGGCCTGGTCGACGCCAACCGAGCGCAGCGCGAGGCCGCGCCGCTGTCAAAGTTGTGCGTGGGGCTGAAATGCGGCGGGTCGGACGGTTTTTCGGGGATCTCGGCGAATCCCGCGATCGGACACACTTCCGACCTGCTCGCGGCTCTCGGCGGCAGGACCATTCTTTCCGAGTTTCCTGAGCTTTGCGGGGTCGAGCAGGAACTGATCAATCGCGGGAAAAGCCAGGCGGTGGGCGATCGCTTCATCGAACTGATGCGCGAATATGCCGCACGCGCCGCCGCCGTGCACTCTGCTTTTGAGATGAATCCTTCGCCCGGCAACATGCGGGACGGGCTGCTGACCGACGCGATGAAATCGGCCGGCGCCGCGAAGAAAGGCGGCACGTCTCCGGTCAGCGCGGTGCTCGACTATCCCGAATACTCGACCGAGCCCGGACTCAATCTGCAATGCACGCCGGGCAGCGACGTCGAGTGCGTCACCGCCCAGGTGGGCGCGGGCGCAAGCGTCGTGCTGTTTACAACCGGGCTCGGGACGCCGACGGGCAACCCGATCACGCCGGTGGTGAAACTGTCCACCAATTCGAGACTGGCCGGGCGCATGCACGACATCATCGATGTCGACACAGGATCGGTCATTGAAGGCCAGCACACCATTCACGAGATGGGAGAAACGATTCTGGATTTCGTCGTACAGGTTGCGAGCGGAGACCTTCGCACCAAAGCTGAGCAGAAAGCGCAGGAAGATTTCATTCCGTGGAAGCGGGGAGTCTCCCTCTGACCGGGATCGATCCCAGCGCGCGCGATTTCCGGCTCGACGGCAGAGTCGCCGTGATCACCGGCGCGGGCAGCGGTATTGGCCAGGCGATCGCCGTGCGCTTCGCCGCCCATGGCGCTGCCATCCGCGTGCTGGAGCTGAACGAAGCGTCGGCCGCCGCCACTTGCCGGCAGATTGCCGCGGCGGGCGGAGACGCCTCCGCGCTGGCTTGCGACGTCACCGACCAGCGGCAGGTGCGCGAAACCTTCGCCTGGCTTACGCGCCGTGAACGCATTCACATTCTTGTCAACAACGCCGGCGTCTCCCATATCGGCACGGTGGAAACGACCAGCGAACCGGACTTCGACCGTCTCATCGGGGTCAACGTGAAGGGCTATTACAACTGCATGCACGCGATCGTGCCGCATATGCGGGACAGCGGCGGAGGCGTCATTCTCAACATGGCGTCCATCGCGGGTTCGGTGGGTTTAGCCGATCGCTTTGCCTACTCGACGACGAAAGGCGCCGTCCTCGCCATGACATATTCTGTTGCCCGCGACTATCTGGCCCATAAGATTCGCTGCAACTCGATCTCTCCGGCGCGCGTGCACACGCCGTTTGTCGACGATTATCTGAAAAAGAATTATCCCGGTCGCGAGGCAGAAATGTTTGCGGAGCTTTCGAAATCACAACCGGTCGGCCGCATGGCGGAGCCGGGGGAAGTGGCCTCACTGGCGTTGTTTCTGTGCTCCGACGACGCCTCCTTCGTCACCGGCGCGGATTATCCGCTCGATGGCGGCTTCTTCAATTTGCGAGGATAGCGCTTGGACCTCGAGCTCAAACAGAAAGTGGTGATCGTCACCGGCGGCGCGAAGGGAATCGGCGCCGCCATCGTCCGCGCCTGTGCTGCCGAAGGCGCGCTGCCGGTAATTGTGGATCGCGATGCCGAAGCCGGCAGGATTCTCGTCGAGGAGATTCAGCGCGACGGATCCGGGGGCGGGCTGTTCGCCGTTGATCTCACCACGCCAGAGAACTGCGGGCGGGCGGTGGCCGAAACCCTAAAGCAGTTCGGCCGGCTGGACGGGCTCGTCAACAACGCCGGCCACAATGACAAGGTTGGACTCGAGCACGGCAGCCCGACCGAGTATGTGGCGTCGCTCAATCGCAATCTGGTGCACTACTACAGCATGGCCCACCATGCCCTGCCGCACCTGAAACGGACGCGCGGATCCATTGTCAATATTGGCTCGAAGACCGCGGTCACCGGGCAGGGCAGCACATCGGGATACGCGTCGTCGAAGGGCGCGGTCATGGCGCTCACGCGGGAATGGGCCGCCGAACTCCTCGGCTTCGGGATTCGCGTCAATACTGTGATTCCCGCTGAAGTCATGACCCCGCTTTACCGCAGCTGGCTCGACACCTTTCCCGATCCCGGGGAGAAGCTGAGCACGATTCTTTCGAAAATTCCGCTCGAGAAGCGAATGACCAAAGCCGAGGAGATTGCATCGACCGTGGTTTTTCTTTTGTCCGGGAGATCGGGCCACACCACGGGGCAACACCTGTTTGTGGACGGCGGCTACACCCATCTGGATCGTGCGCTAACCTGAGGGACCATGACGAATTTCGCACCACTCACCGAACGCCGTTACGTTGTTCCGCTCGCCATGGTGACCACGCTGTTCTTTGTGTGGGCAATCGGAGTCAACCTGAACGATGTGCTGATCCAGCACTTCAAGAAAGCCTTCGGCCTCACTGACACTTCCTCTTCCCTGATCCAGTTTGCGTTTTTCGGCGGCTACTTTCTCGCCGCCATCCCGGCTGGATGGCTCATGCAGCGCATCGGCTACAAACGCGGGATTCTAACCGGCCTGTTCGTCTGCGCGACCGGAACGATACTGTTTCTTCCCGCAGCCTCGGTCCGCGTGTATGCCTTTTTTCTGCTGGCGCTGTTCATCATGGCCTGCGGACAGTCGGTGCTCGAAGTCGCCGCCAATCCCTACGTAACCACCCTGGGGCCGCCGGAGAGCTCGGAGCGCCGCTTGAATCTTGCCCAGTCGTTCAATGCAACCGGTGCGGTACTGGTCGCGCTTCTCGGATCGAGGTTCATTCTTTCCGGAATCGAGCATACTCCGGCAGAGCTCGCGGCCATGAGTCCGGCTGAACTCGTGGCCTATCGGGCATCCGAGGCCAGCATGGTGAAGATTCCCTACCTGGTGATTACGGGAATCTTTCTGCTGGTCGCGGTGCTTATCTTCCTGACCAAGTTGCCGGAGATTCACGAAACCGCGGGCGGAACCGGGAGCGAAGAGCGCGCCAGTCTCGGAGGCACACTGCATTTCCGGCATCTGATTCTGGGCGTGGTGGCGCAGTTTTTCTACGTCGGGGCACAGGTGGGGGTGGCAAGCTTCATCATCCGGTTCAGCGAATTCACGCTGAGCGGAACGCACGAAAAAGCGGCCGCACAGAACCTGCAACTGCACCTTGCAGGCTTCATGATCGGACGCTTCGCCGGTTCGGCGATGATGCGCAAGGTACCACCCAGCCGCCTGCTGAGTCTGTTCGCCGCCGGTTCGCTGCTGTGTCTGCTGGTGATCCTGCTCGGCCATGGCCTGCTGTCCGTGTGGGCCATCGTGCTGATCGGTTTTTTTCACTCCATCATGTTCCCCACGATTTTCGCGCTCAGCCTGAAGAATCTTGGGCCCTACACGAAGCTCGGCTCGTCGCTGCTGGTGATGTCCATTATTGGGGGGGCGGTCTGCCCGGTCCTCATGGGAAGAATTTCAGATGCCTGGAATATTCAATACGCGTTTATCGTGCCGCTGATATGTCACGTCTTCATTTTCTACTTCGCGGTTTGGGGATGCCGTCCGGCTCCGGCGACGGCGGTGGGCACGGCCTTATCGGTTCCCGCGGATTGATCCGCGCGGAAGCCAGTGAGGATCACAGGGTAAACGTTTGCGCTCCGCCGCGAGCTTTTGTGGTGATTGTGATGAAGAGGTCCCGATGAAACAACGCTTCTGTCTCACGCTCGATCTGAAAGATGATCCCCGGCTCATCGCCGAATACAGGCGCTATCACCAGCAGATCTGGCCTGAGATCGCGCAAAGCATCAAAGACTCCGGCATCGAAGACATGGAAATCTATCTGCTCGGCACACGCATGTTCATGATCATCGAAGTGAATCAGAGTTTTTCGTTCGAGGCAAAGACAAAAGCCGATGCCGCCAATCCCAGGGTGCAGGAGTGGGAGAAACTGATGTGGAGCTTCCAGCAACCCCTGCCGCAGGCCAGGTCCGGCGAAAAGTGGCTTCTGATGGAAAAAATCTTTCAGCTCACGGTCAGCCTCCCAGGCGCCCCCGAGCGCATCTGACGCGTGGGCGATCAAGTCGTTTCTTGCGAGCAGGTTTTGTCTGGAAATCGAGCGGGGACTAAGACCCGGGGAGTGGACCTCCAGCCCGCGGTCGAGCACAATTGAAACAAGGTGGTACAACATCTAAAGCGGTTCTGGAACGATGACCGTGGTCAGGACGGTGCGGAATTCGCGATCATGTTGGTGATAGTTTTCTGCATGCTCGTAGCTGCGCTGGATCTCACCGATTTCAGTAGCATGCGGGTACACAGCTGTCCCACAGTGTCATATCAGGATCGACCTCGCGCTCCCGCTCGAAGAATTTCTCGCGTCCAGCCCACTGCGGATACCTCCGGTTGCGGATCTTGGAGTCATGGCACCGGAGCGGATTAAATCCGGAGACTGAATACTTCCCTCCGGAAAGTCAAAATCCCCACTTTCTCAAAACCGGGGAAAAGTGGGGCACCCATTTTTGTTCATAACTTCCAATGAGTCCAAAATCCCACCCTGCATTCGCCGGGGCGCGGCCAGGGTGGGGCACCGTTTTTCATAAGATTTGTGATCATTCAGCAGAATCTGCCTGCAGGATTTACCGGCGGATCAGACTTCCTGGGCAATCTGGCAGATGCGGCCCACTAAGTAGTCGGTGGCGGATTTCGTCTGTGCGATGGGGATGACTTCGATGGGGGAGGATTGGCTGAGGGGGCGGAGGATTAGGGTGGAAGCCGCCTCTTCGACGTATCGGACCGCGCAGGTATCGTTTTTCAGAACCGCGTACATGTTTAGTTCGCCCTTGCGATAAGGCTTAAGGGAGGTGTAATGGCGGTCGATCAGGAGCATAGCTCCGGCATTAAGGAGGGGGGACATGAACGAGGCCTCCCGGGGATCCAGCTTGATCAGGACGAAGCGCTGCCAGGAAGAACGGTCGCTTTCGGGATCGGCACGCAGTTTATGAAGGAACGACTTCTTGAACTTGAGGATCTCCTTCACCTGCATGCTGACGACGAGGGGCTGGGTGGCGGCGGTGGCGGAATCGGTGACGACGACGTTTTCGAATTCGTCGTTGCTGGGGGGAAGGATGGAAGCACGTTTGTTGATTTCGGCGGGATCAAGGAGGTCGAGGATGGAAAGATGTTGGACCTGAAGGACTTTGTCCATGCCTTCGATGCTGAGGCCACGTTTGCGGTTAAGAAAGTTCGAGATGTGAGCCTGTTTGAATCCGGTTTGTTGGGCGAGGCGGAGACCGGTAAGTTCTCCTGCGTCGATACGGTCCCAGAGGATCTTGCGGAGGTTATCTTGCAGGAGTTTGAACTTCATGGGCGGAGTATAGCACCGGGATATAGCATGGCGCTGAGTGCTGAGGACGCGACGTTGCGCGGTGGAAAACAGATTTTTCCACGCTCGCGTGCCGCTCACTTTCAGAATGAGAAACGATGGGGACTTTGCTTACTGCGGTTAACCCACGCTATCCCTCTCTTGCAGAAATCTTTCCACACTCTCCACATACACCTCCGCAAAATCCGCGACCGGACGCCTTCGCTCAATTAACTCTCTGGCATCCTCGAGCGTCCATCCCATCGAACCCAGCACCGCCAGCGCCATCATCGGCGCGCGATGGACTCCCGCCGCACAATGGATGAAGACCTTCGACTCCACGCCCTCGAGCGCAGACCGCGCGAACTCCACTCCTCGCCGAAACAACTCCACCGGCTTCTCCTGGAAATCATCATCAGTCGGATTCCACAGCACCTCAATGCCGTGCTTGGCCGCCAGCGGTGTGTCATCAAACTCAATCTGCATGTCGATGATGTGCGTAATCCCCGCCCGCGCAACCTTCGTCATGTTTTCTGCGTTCCAGATACCGCCCCCGACCGCAATTCGTTCCGTCAACCAGGTTATGTCCATCGTTCTGCGTGGTTCTCGGCCTTTTTAGAGGGCGTTGGCAATCATGATCGCGGGCTTCCGGGTTTACCGGGGAAGTTCTCCAGAATGGGCCGGCGACTCCGACGCTTCCGATACAGTGTACATGGCGGATGGCGGCGCGGCAGTGGGAGGCTTGATCATCACGGAACTCACATTTTGTGGCAGGGGCGGGAACGGTGCTGGCAGCTTTCTCCCTGCAAGCGCCAAAAGTCGAAGGAGAAATCAATGCAAGCCGGAATCCGCGACAACACATCATGAAAAAATCTCACTTATATCCGAACTGCGCTGCGCGAGCAGGTGCCGGGCAGCTTTCAGAAAAATCCCCACTTCTGGTAAGACCGGCCAGAAGTGGGGTACAGTTTTCTCCTGTCGCCGATTGATTTCTCAGCCGACTTCTTCGCTCCACGTTTCCAGATTCTTTTTTACTTGCGCCATGAATTGGTCGGCTACCGCGCCGTCGATGAGGCGATGGTCGTAGCCCAGCGTCAGGTGAACCACGCTGCGGATTGCGATGGAGTCAGTGCCGTCCTGGTCGGTGATGACCATCGGCTGCTTGGTAATTCCGCCTACGCCCATGATGGCGGCGTTGGGCTGGTTGATGATGGGGAGGCCGAAAACGGCTCCGAACTGGCCGGGGTTGGTGACGGTGAACGTAGAGCCTTCTACGTCTTCCGGTTTCAACCTCTTGTTTCTTGCCCGCTCTCCCAGGTCGGTGATGCCTCGCTGCAGGCCCAGGAAGTTCAGATCGCCGGCATTCTTCAGCACGGGGACGATCAATCCCCAATCGAGGGCGACGGCGATGCCCATGTTGATGTAGCGGTGATAGCGGATGTTGTCGCCTTCGATCGTGGCGTTGACGATGGGCCACTGCTGCAGGGCCATGACCGCGGCGCG
>Ga0123355_10008457_pt1 | contig 15553 bp, 8 predicted proteins | sample TergutEmb28metaG_3_FD_89872 | JGI IMG/M metagenome (GOLD analysis project Ga0123355, IMG submission 89872) | Embiratermes neotenicus P1 segment gut microbial communities from Petit-Saut dam, French Guiana - Emb289 P1 | ecosystem: Host-associated > Arthropoda: Insects > Digestive system > Gut ... | reverse complement strand
GCAGCGCGCATTTCTTATGCAGTGAAGTTCACTGCCCACCTTCCAGCTGAAAGCTTGTCATGCGAGACTACATTCAAGGACGAAGGGGGTGAGAGTGTTAGCCGACAGGTACAGTGTGTGGACACGCAAGAAGACCACACTTTTCTCTGGCCATTATCTCTGTAACCGTTCCACTTTGGACTTAGGTGTTTTGGGTTATATCAGTATAGTTTAGCATAAGGAACACCCTCCCGAAGTCTGGCACATTCCTCCTGGGACACCCTGTATATATATGTATATATGTGTGTGTTTTATACACACATATATATGTATGTATATATAGGAAGTAAGAAATCTCACAAAGGTACTGAAAGAGTGGCACATTTTGTAATTTGGTTTTTAGACTGTTAAATTTTATCAATTCCCTATTCCCCTCCCAGCACAATATTAGTACACAACTTATAATCCCCAAAATAAGAGGGTAGAGTGTTTCTGAGTACTGATTGTATTCAGATGAACTAAGATGTGAATATATGCTTTTATCCATAGCCATACTGAGCAAGTGGGCGGTGACTGGTTCGCGGAGCGTCGCGGGAGCGGCACGACATGATGGAATAACCCGGGCCAGCTAGGGGTGACATCTGACCCAGCCTGCGTAGGCGCAACTGAGAGATTTCGAGCAAATCAGCCAAGCATGCCACTAAATGGCTGCTGCAGAAAAAGCAGGATGAGGGAGGACAATCGCTACCCACCGGAACCGGAAACCGACCCCGGACAGGAGGAGACCAGATCATACCAGATGATTGCAGCAAGACCAATGCATATGGTGGCATATGCTGCCTAGCAAAGTTAAAAAAAAAAATAATAATAATAAATAACAACTCTGCACTCCCCATAAGTGGCTGCAATGCAGGAAGCCAGGCTGCAGGCTGCAGTTTACAACCGATAGCTTTAAGTGAATTTGTTAAAAAGATTGGTTTTGTTACATGGAATTGGAAAATAAGTTGAGTATGTATACTTTTTACAAGAGTCTAACACTAAAGTGTTTGACAAATTACCATCCATGGGATAAGGGTTAGACTTCCTGAAACTTTGGTTGTAAATTATAATTTCTGCGTATTTGATTACTGTTAATATGAAAACTTTTAACTATTAAAAACATGAGTTGAGGATGGACTGTAATTTGTTAATTTCTGTTTTCATTTGATTTGGCTTCCAGTGGTATGGAATAAACATTCTTGAATTTAAGTTTTGGCTTATGCTTTACATTCTTTTATTTTACCACACAAATGTGAACGTATTTGTGTTTATCATCACGTTGGGAGTACAGCAGTACTGGGGTACATACGGATAAAAAATTGTGTATCCAATTCGGTATTTTAACATCAGTCCATGGGAGTACAGTGAGATCTTAGATAATGTAGAATATAAAGAATTTTGGTTATCCAAGTCAGCAATGGTCAATCCTTGGAAGTACAGTGGCATCGTACATACATATAAATGAAAAGAATGTTGATTATTTCAGACAACATTCTATCATCAGTGCATAAAACCTTCGTAAGGTGCTGGTTCTTTGTTTTGAAAATTTAAAGTGTTGTTAGTACTTCAGAACTCTTGATATAAGAGTGGAAGTGAATACATGTAATGGTAATATTAGTGTGGGCATTTTTTCGAGGTGTCTTTCTTTATTTAAAATGTGTGAATATATACACTTTGTAGTACAGGAAGTATTTTAATGTGTCCCTGAGCATAACATCTTCATGGAAGTATTATTGCACAGGAAGCCCGCATACACCAAGGATTTAGGGTTTGTTTCCCCCGTAGTTGAACCTCCGTTTTGTATAGAACAGTTACGAAATTTTGACCACCTGCTTCTTAGAAGGCCTCAAACTTTCTGAAGTAGTTCTTAACACTCAGTCAAATCTTGTCTCCAAATATGAGAAGTTCTGTTCATACATTGTCTTTGATGTTTCGCAATTTATGTGCATTTTTAATATGGACTTTTTATTTCGTTGTCCCCCTCATAATTGCAGTGCTTCAGATCTGGCAATCTAGGGGGCCACATTCTGCAGGTTTTTAGCCACTGGCTGAATATGTGTTCTAGTGGAGTCATTTAGATGTACTGTGGGATCACAGCATTCTTCTTGATGAAATGACAACACATGTCCTGTTAGGATAATTCCTGGATAATGGTGTCAGAATTAATCATACATAATGGACGTAATTTTTGTCTTCAAAAATCTCGGGGCATACAGTTTTGCACGCACTGACTGCAAAACAGACTGTTTAAGGTCATGTAAAGGAACTTCATGAATGACATGGGAATTTGCAGAACACTAGTATCTGTTATTTTTTACTGTTTACATTCCTACTTCATGTAAGCCATGCCTGAGCTGTGACCAACATGTTTTCATATTTTCGTGTCATCCAGATCTTGAATTTGTTTTTTTTATTGTTTCTGCTGTTCTTCTGAACAGCAGAAACAAACATTGACATAAGATGTTTTATATAGAACTTCCAGAAGCATTTCTTTCATGACACACCCTGCAGGAGTGTTGCAAATGAATGTGTTATTTAATTGAATATTTCACCAATCCAGTAAGTGTCTGCAGGCTACTGTTAATGTAAGAGATCACACAACATTCCTAGTTTGATGCAGACTGTGGCAGTTATACAGTGACCATATGTCAACAAGCTGATACAGTATTTTCCAAAGCTCAGGGACAGTCATCTCCGTCACAGATGACACTTGTGGCTAAATTCACACACATATATTCACATTGTGTTGATACTTAACCTTTTGACGCCGGAATTTAGTGGCCGTTCGGCTATTTGAAGGGTTCTCTGCACGACCACTTTAGTGGCCGTTCGGTTATATAAAGGGCCCACTGCGCGTTCACTTTAGTTGATGTTCGGCACTAAAAGGTTAAATAACTGTGTAGTATTGACGTGTCAAATAAATAAAAATTGATTTGTAGGAAATAAGGTAACATTTCGTGTGTATCGTTTAAATGTTATTGTTGAGTTATCAGTAATTTAATGTTACATGTGTTTGGTTGAAGGCAGGATTATCTTCATAAATTTGTGATTTTATTAAAGGGGAAGTTTGTTGGATGAATTACAGATCACAGTATTTAGCAAGACCAAATGGTTGTGATGTGTATTCATGCTTCACACAGTGCTCAGGGTTGCAAGTTTACACTGGTTTGAAATTGTATCAAGGCTATATGAAAATGTTATGATGCTGAATGCCACCAACTTTTATGGTGGCATGACACGTGAAACTTATCAGGAAGTTCCTCTGATCACTTTCCGTCATTAAATGTGTTTCATTTCCTTTTTGGATATGTTTTGGGTTACATTTGGGTATTACATCCTGACTTGAATAAGCAAAATTCCACAGTGTTATTGTGTTCGATATACGTATATATATACTGTAGTCCTGTTTCTGATAAGGGTGAAGTCCTCTACTAAGTCTGGCCGGAGACAGCGAGGACATTTAATTAAAATCAAAGCCAGGATGCGTATAATAGGAGTTTATTTAAGAATAGAGTGTATCACTTGTACACCACCCCAGTCATTCATCTTAAGTTCATTCTTACTGTGTTCGTCAGGCATGTGTATGAGTTTTCAAACATTTGACTGTTTCTTCGCAGCTTTCTTTTTTCCTTGCTCTTTTTTTATAAAAATATGAGTCTCTACCTATTTGGCCTGTTCACTACTTTTTTTTTTTAACACTTAGAAAATGTTTCCTTTCAGATTTGACATCACTTTAACTGATAGTATTTTTGTTAGCTGTGTGTTTGTTGCAGAAAATAAAAAGTACTCATTTTGTTTCAAAATGGAAATATTCTGTATTGCTTTTTGTTCAACATGGAGATATGTGATCATAATTTATGGCTTAAAAATACAATGTACCTTCATTTTCTTTCTGAAAATATGGTGCTTTTTGTTATTGTGTACACATTTATTTGAATACCACGATTTTGTTTCCCTTACACATTCATTTGCAAATATTTCTTTTCCAGTTTACAGCAGCAGTGGAGCATTGTACCATCTCACTGGGTAAATGGTCCCAGACATTTCAAGATTACATAATGATGTCTTCTTCAAGGGTCCAACTGCCCAAGAATGAATTTGGCCTTTGAAGATGAGACCCTTACACCATCTTGAAATGGCACAAACCAATTACCCAGTGACACAGCACCACATATAAAAAGAATGGAGACCTCAGTCTGCAGTTGTCTGTATTTATTTCAATATCATATTCACATTCTCCCAAATTGTTTGCTTGGATAGAGTCCATAGTTATGTTGTGGCATTGCTGTTTGTAATGCAGTAGAGGATGACTAAATAGGCATTAAATTAATTAATAAGGATGGCTTTCGGGATAAGATGTCCCACTTCCCAGAGGAAGGGGTACTGGTGGCTTAGTTGAGGCACTGCACTACAAGCTGGAAAAACACAGGTTTGTTTCACAGTGGGGGCATTGGGATATTCCTTTGATTTAATCCTTCCAGATGCATTATGACCCTGGGGTCAACTCCACCTCTAACAAGTCAGCACCAGGTATGTCTCCTGGGGGTAAAGGCGACCAGTGTATAGGAGAGAGGACCTTACCACCTTCATGTGCTGATTATCTAGAAATTCTGTGAGCCTGAATCTCCTGGAGCCCTACGGGTCTGTCCAGGTGGTAATGGGATAGCGTTACCTTACTTCACAGAGGAAATATAAAAAAGAAATAATTGTATTACTTTTGCAGAAAAAAATTCAGTGCTGCATATGCCAATTCAGACATTTTTGCATTCTCATAATGAACCTGTCTTGGGTCACAGTATGCTTTCCAAGCACAACAGTTACCTTGTGATTTTTATTTGCCTTCAGACACCACATTTTCGCTCCACATGTAACTAATTACTGGATCCCTATGGTTATTGGTGTCTACGTTGTACCTGAACTGTTAACTTAAAATTAATGCCATAGGCAGTCTACATATATGGCTGGTTTTTGATGTTCAGTTGACAGTGCATCATGATAAGTTCTTATAATAAAACCAACTAGATGCACTAATTTCTCTAATTTGTTTTTGGAATAAAACTCTGCATGTTTCATACAGTTCCTCTGTCCATCATCAGGAGTTTTTCTCTGTATAAACAGCAATAGTAGAGGTATGACATATACCATTGCTGTGTATACAGTGCTAGACTCCTATGATGGAAAGAGAAACTGTCCGAAACATGTAAGAGTTTTATTCCAAAAATAAATTTGAGAAATTAGTGTATCTCATTGGTTTTATTATAAGAACATATGGCTGACTCTCCATACCAAGAAATTCTTTGCTTGTGCATTATCTATGATTGTATCACGTGTCACCACACTTTTTTTAGTATTTACAGTTCATATACTCATGAAATGAATGTCATTTACATGTAATCATTAATGATGATTACTAATAATTACAGAAGACCCAGGTATTTGTGTGTAGAGAGTACTGTATAACTCGGTGATGAAAACTATGTATTAGGTGAAATATATCATGGGGTACTTGATAGACTTCATGGGAAATGTGATGGAATCTGACAGCATAGTTTGGGGAATGCAGACATATGTACAAAAAGCACCAGCTGATATGTTGTGCATTTGTAGGTGCATACTTTCTATTTATCCAGTGACCATTGTTTCCCTGTATTGTCGTCAAATTAGTATTTATGTGTTAAGTAAGCTTGTTTTACACCATATACGTTAGATAATTATGAAATGACCATGAGAGTAATTAGACCTTTGACCCTTTTAGTTCTATGTTTTATAACCCATTCCAAACTAATTTAACACCCTTCGTTAGTTTTCTGATTATTCCGTATGCCTGATAATATTCTCTAGAACGGAGACTTTCCCGTCCAGGAGATGGCAACAACAGCAACAGTCCTGCTCAAGGAGCAGTTAACAGTAAAGATGCCTGAAGGATACAAAAAGCATGACAGTAACGTATCATATTTCATTTGTCCCCATCCTCGAATTGATCGCGGGGGGGAAAAAATGGTCAGTTTATGGTAAATTGGCTGGACAGTGAAGCTGACTAAGCGCTTGTAATTATTGCCAACGTTAGTAAGGCGTGGAAACCCACCTTTCATACTCCTTTATAGTACAATGCATGCGGAAGCACAGGGACGTTTTGTAAAGTGACCACACTCCCAGCATATAAGGGCGTCGTAGCAAATTATTGTATTCAGAGGGCAATGTACGATACTTTATTTGTTGCCGGCGGGAATATTGAAATAAATCAAAAAACACCGGTCCGGGGTACTTAAAAGTACGTGGCTCTCCTTTCGGATTTTGTACATTAATTCTGCGCTGTCATCACTTCATTTGTTTCGTAGCCGCTAGGGTAGGTCAACATGGCGGCAGTTTGTGAGAATTGAAAGGTAGAGGTAAGTTGTCAATGAAAACGCATTTTATAATCACGTGTTCTGAATTTGGACGTCCATCTCACATATGTATACATAATAGTTTTGTGCGTTGTTTTCTTCATTTGCGTTTTAATTCCAGGTAAATAACGTGAAGCCGGCCAAGTCTGGTTAAACCGTTTCGACGGAATCACTGGAACAAAATGTAATACATTACTGATTAAACATGACTGTAGTATATGTTTCTGAATTTTTGTACGGTATGCAGAACTGTGATTTGATGTTTCAGAAACTCAAAATTTCTGTAGGCTATTACGTGGTGATACATTGACATTTGGCTAGTGGTTTATGAGTTGGAAACCGGTGGTAGAAGTCGTGGAAGAGTGGGGTTAATTTGCTTTGGCTTTGATGTTGCACGTTAAGTTTCAGATATTGAAGTGGGCACGGACTGCAAGATTACGATATTCTGGTATGTGATGCCTCTTAGTTTGGTCTACGGTTACCTGTGATTCGGAGGGCCCCGTTCCTCCGGAGTCAGCAGGTTCCTTCGAAACATCGACTTCTCTTTACAAAAGTGTTGGGCGTCACATCCATTAAGACTGTAATCTGGATAAGAATGTGAGAACCACAAGTCTCACATAAACGCTGTGAAGTCTATGCATTGTTTTTATTGGTGGGATGTAATGAGCACGATCTTTAGCAGTTTTGATGAAATCACTGTAAGAAAAGGTATTGCATATTTACGAAATTTGATGTTCTGACAAACGGTGTGTGTGAAGATACAAGTCTTCTGCGATAAAACACTATGTCAGTAGCGAAGTACTGTCCCTGCATTTTGAAGGTATTATTATGCCTCGAAATGTCAGGAACTGCTTGACCAATGACGCAGCATAACATCCCAGAACAGCTGGCCCTCCTTTTAATACTTTTTATTTGTTTTTATTGTATTGATAAGATATCAGTGCTTATAGTTAATCAGCTTTGAGGCTGTAGTAAATCAGTAAACAAAAACTGTGTGCTTTTTTAAATGCCCTATATAATAGCAAATATTTAGTATGAATTTAACAGCATATAATTGTTGTATTGGCTTGCAATTTCATGTTATTAAGATGTACATTTTTGCAGTGAATAGGAATGCATCAATAATTTAGCCATATCAAGAAGCAGTGGGCCATAATTCAGTCCTCTTTTTATAAAGGCTGTGATATATACGGGTAGTGGAACACAGAGACTGGCAGTAGCAACTACAGCTGAAATTGAGACAGAAGAATGTTTTACCTTTCACTCAGATATAGGACTGAAATGTCAGATACAGAATTTTGCAAAATACAGATTCATTAAAATTTGTAGCACAAGTAAGTCATTGTGCAGACTCTTGCGAGCTGGATATAAAATTACTGAAAAGAACCATTTTTCTTAGTCCCAAGTATTAGTTATATACTTGTATTCAGTTCAGTTTGCTTGATATAAGAAGTGCATCAAGTGATACATCGTGCAAAAATCAGCATTTAGCATAAATATACACAGTGGTAAGGAACATTCTCAGCAGTTGTTGTGATACCCAGAAGGCAAGCTTTTGCTTTTTAGAGAGAACAGTGGTGCCAGAGACAGGAAAGTATCTTTTTCTGTTTGTGTTCTCATCATATTTCCTACGCTTAGCCCACATTGTGTTCAAGTGAAAAGAGATCTGACTGGAAGGCAATGTATCATGCAATGTTCTCACCTCATATGGTAGTGCATTTTGTTGGAAGACAACACCAGCAACACCATCATCACAATAATTACTCAGACACGAATAATAATAATAACAGTAATAATCGGCAGAACCGCATTCTATCGGATAGCTGCTACAGTCACGGTCCCTTTGAACACCGATACCCCTTGGAGTTATTACAGTTAATGGGCCTGGAAATGCCTCCAGTCCGCAACCGATATTACAACAGTCATCCTCCTGGTGGAAGAGGAGAGGGAGGCTGGAGGGATCGTGGAAATCTTCATGGTTCTAGCCCATCTTTGATGCCACCCCCTGTTCCTCTGGGCTTCCGACCTTTCATTCATAACTCATCAGTAAAAAGAAATTACTGGAACAAGAGTAATGGGAGGTAAGTGTACTTGAATTGCTGCTGCACAGATGAGGGTGTGAAGCTTGATAGGAATTCCATAATGTCTAAAAAAAGGCCTGCTTAACTTTTCATGTAGTGCAGACAAGTTCAGAGAATTCAGTAAACATAATAATGAATAACTTAAATTATATATATAATTTTATTTGTGTGTTTGTGTTTACATTATGTGTAACAGTGTGTAAAAATGCAAATCATAACCAAAGCTGAGGAGCTAACTATTTTTAGCACATTTTTACAAAAATGAATTAGTCATGTAATGTATGTCTCCATAAATAAGCTGCTAATAAGTTGTAAGATTGCTTCGGCATTTTGCCAGTTAAAGGGTTGGAAGATTTATTGCCATTTAAAATGTCTCCACAAGCAGAATAACACTATGTCATGGACATTATATTTCCCAAGAGGTACATGTTGGGCAGGTCTGTTCTATATGCTGCCTACGCAGGAGTCTTGCACATATCTGTGTACAAATAATACAGCAGTCCACCTTCAGCACATTGACACACCACAAATAAATGAAAGGGGAAAACTAAGCACGTCTTACTAATATTACCACACAACCAACATTGACATACGATAGTATTAATTACACAGTCTGTGAGACCTCATAAGGTGTAATTACTATGTTCCCACTGTTGAATGCTGATATAAATAAGAAGCCACATAGATGCTTGTACATTACATTCTATATTATCTCTAACACTTCACATTGTTTTAACATGCCTTAACAAATTCCTGTTTCTAAGTTGAAAATAAATGTGACCTTTGTAGTGAGAGTGCATGATGATTTCAACCATTACTGGCTGAAAAATGTAGTCCAAGTGCATTTTAAAGTCCATTATACATAGATAAATATATGAGTCTGTACAACAGTGATTGTCTGCAAATGGCCTGTGGCACATGTTCTGTATTAAAATGAGATTTTGTTTTGTTGTTCCTGGGAAACTGCCTTTATGTTCTTTCTTGTTCAACTGTGACAGCAGTATTCAAGGCTAAATTTCATATGGAGAGAAAATCTTTTGGTAAGCACATAGTGTACTGACAGGAAGTATGTGGCAACATCAGATTTATTGCAGGTTCCGGCTGTCAGCAGAAGTAAAATGTGTCTTGGGCAAAACTTTTTTTTTTTTGGGGCATATCATCTGTATTGTTTGTTTTGTCTTTTCTTTCTTTTGCATGTAACACATACATGAAGCAACTGCTGTAATAAATAATCTGATTTATTCTAATATTTGCAGGAATGCAAAAAATAATGTTTTTCATAAATTTCATGACATACTTACAGAATATATCCATTGTTTTCCATTACTGATGTTTGTATGATATTCATACTGCAAATAGCTTATACAGTATTCAAAACAATAATACTTCTGTACAATAAAATATCCGTTCCGAACATTTCGCAGACCACCGAGAAGTGGGCAGCGTGATCAAGTGGCATGCAAGTCAGATCTATCTTGGAACTCAAGTTCTGACTCGGGTTTCTCATCTCGATCGCCTACCCCCAGTAAGCAGCAGTCACAGCAGTCCACACTTTCAGACATGAGCTCAGAACAGCTTACTGGTGAGGAGGACTCTGACCATGCCCAGGCTAGCGCTAGTGTTTTGGACATTAAAGGAATCAAGTAAGCAAAGAGTTTTGGAACTTTCATTGTGAAATTGGACATACTGTGGGTATGGTCTTGTCTCTGAAGATGGACATGTTTATTTTTGCTTGTTACGCAGGTAGCTAATTATATGGACAGCAATGAAATGGTTATTTTTATTACAGGAACTTCACCAAAACCACAGAGTAAGCTATATTTCCTGTAAAAAGTATGATAAATAGTATGTTTTATAAGACTCTGTAGTCATGTATTTGGAAGTAACCATTTCAAATCCCATCTTAGTACACCAGCTGTTGTAAGGTATTGTGTGGTTTTCCTGTATTCAAATACTGGGCCTGCACATACATGTAGTCCATTGTGATTTCTGTAGAAGTCTTTTCAAATTCATCATTCATCATTTTTATGTTTGGATGCTGCATAGTATGAGACAACAGCATCATAAGGCAAATATCTGTACTTAAAGTTTTGCTTGCAACTCAAGTTTCTGAATGAATGTACATTATGAAAATTATTATGAAATCACTTGAAGTTGCAAGAGATTTTACAGACCAAAAATTATACAAACTCACTTGAATTTCAAATGTAGTGTTTATACCCCACAGTTTATGGTTAGCAGAGAAGTCTTTGTTGATGTGGTAAGAATGTTTGTTATGGAACATGTACGCCCCATCATAACATAGTAGATTTGGTACAAAATCGTTTGACTTATGTGATATCAGAATCTGGATATGTGTGGAATTTATTATCCACTTTAAGCAGGTTTTAAAGGAAGTCTTAACACTACTGGTTTCTTTTCTGAAACAGGGGTAGTGTGTGATTAGATAGCTACATTGTTGTTAAAAAATACCAATAATTTTATCACAGTGTATGTCATTACCAGAGAGTATTCACTATTGTAGCTCGTCTTTTCTCTTCTTCCTCCTCCACCTCTTTCTCCTATCCCCTTTTCCACTTTGTTAATTGCATTTCTTTGTACCCAGAGCCTCTTGAAACCAAATTAAGCACCACCAGATAACAGCAGTAAATCACATTGGAATACTTGCTTTAGGTGATATTATTGTCCCACCATTGCTGGAAAACTTTACATGTTAATCACCCAGTAATGCTGCTTATTCTGTGAAGCTGTCTTTATACTATTTGAAGGAGGCTGAGCTCAGTGTTATGAGCATTTAGTTTTCGCTTAGATAACAAAATAAAAATTAATTCAAGACAAATAGTAAAGAACAGGACAGCAGTGTTTCTGTGCCAAAAAAAGTTGCCTTTACACTACTACTAATACTGATGCTAATACTAATACTAATACTACCACTGCCACCACCACCAGTACCATTAAAAAAAGTCATTTCACCCTAGAACAGGCCACGAAGGCCCAGAGGGGGAGTAGGGGGTATAGCTCTACACTTTCTTTAACCTCGGCGCTAGATGGGGGTGGGTGGTCAATGCCACGCCCTGCCCGCTTTACCCCTTGAAAGACCCGGTGCCCATTGTACAGGAGGCTGGATGGGTCCCTGGGCCTGTCTGGACAGGTGTGGAAAATTTTGATCCCACCGGGATTTAGTCCCCGGACTGTCCAGCAAGTCTCTATACCAAGTGAGCTATCCTGGCCCATATCACTACTACCATTACCAATGTTACTGCTATTATTTTATTACCACCACCACCACTCAGGTATACATTGTTAATATTAGTGGGGTGCTGTTATCACAGTGTCCCTTGAGGGCTATAATGTATAGTAAGATTCCCAGAAGGATTGTGTGTGGAAACTATAGCTAGATGTGAGATTTGTCAAATATTTCCATTAAACTTTCAGTTGGTGTTTTACTGGTAATGTATTAATACAAAGAAATCATGTTTAGACGCCTACATGAGGTACATGGCACACCGGCCCATAATGCTGCAATGGGAAATGGTCATCAACAACAGCAGCACCATCAGCAACATCAGCAGCAACAGTATTTCCATCAGCATTCACCATCTGCAAATTCTGTACATACACTGTCTAGTCTTCAATTTTATGTAAGTCATTCCGTATAATAAATCTTTTTTTTTTTGGTAGGATTGACTGATAGTTTTTCTATGTTAGTTTTACAGTTGCTCATTTTGTGAATGATTCTCTCTGTTTTGTGGATACAAAGGGGAAACACAATATATTTCATGTATTTCTATTATATGTGCTGTATATGTTTAAAGTACTTGAACAGCTCATTCATGTTACATGTAGAACACATTGGCTTTGCACAGTGGTTGAACAAATTCAGGGAGATTTTCCAGAAGTGAATAATTTGAAGACAGACACAATGAATGTGTAAAGTAGAGAAGTGAACTGCATAAAGGGTTTTGGAGGGGACCCAAGAGAGAGAGAGAGAGATGACTCAGAGGACCTTACCCTGAGTGGGAGTATAATCTGAAAATGGATCTTAACCTTTTGGCGCCGGAATTATTTTTTTCATTTTAGCACACCCTCTTTATAAAATGTGTATAATACAGGGACCAAATAAGTTAGATTTATGAAACAAACTGCGTTTTGAAGAGGAAAAAACGGAGAGTATATACCGCGTTTAAAATATTCAGTACCTATATTTATTGAATAAATATATAAAATGCAATGTTTAGAGGTTAGCGGTGCGGTACAACCACTATAGTCGTCGTTAGGCATCAGAGGGTTAAAGAAGTGGGTGGGACTGGCATGGATTCACGTTTGTCAAGATAAGAGTGGACTGCTGTGAACTCAATACTGAATCTTTATCTGTAATACTAGAATGTCCCCATTTATAGCAGTTACAATGGTATGTGTAATTGTGTCTGTTGTTTTCTCTGCTTTTGAATTAATGGGCACCGCTCTTGTAAGTGAAATACGGTACTGCAAAGTGTTGTTTGGCCAGTCCAGGTGGCCTTGTGGTCTAAGGCTTAGGTCTACAGCCACCTATTTGCTGGGATTGTATGTTTGAATCCTGCTGAGGTCATGGATGTTTGCTATTGTGTCTGTTATATGTTGTGTGGGTTAGCGTACTCTGCAGCAAGCTGATCACTCATTCGGAGGAATCTTATTGTGTGTGTATGTGTGTGTCATTGTTTGTGATCTAGAAACTTCAAAATAAGGCAACCTAGACCCAATGTGGTCTATAGTGCCACAGCAAAAATAATCTTGTCCATATGTTTGTAATTATTGTATTTTTTTGACAGCAACAACAACCTTTGCAGCCAGGATTAATTCGGAGTGAGAGCCCCTATCAAAGTAAACGGCGTTACCATTATGGCCGTCATTCTCCACCACCGCCAGTACATCCTCATAGTCATCGCCCACCACGTGGAGGACGTCGCTTGAATGGAGTTCTGCTACCTCTCACCAGTGGACTTGGACCACCCTTGTTTGCTGCTGACCGTTTTCTGTCTCGCGCACACCTTGTGCAAGTTACTGTTACGCCACCACAACTTCTCTCTGGCTGTGATTGGGATAAGGTAGCAAGTGCACTGCATCACATCATAATCTATTAGATATGTTAAGTATACAAGTCATGTGCCCTTTATGTGATGGGCTACCGTAATGTTTATGCTCTACGCCACTGAAAAAATGTAACCGTCAATAATAATGAAGCTGTGACTTACTCAGTCACACCAAGTGCAACAGCTTTTCATAATCCATGCTGGAGTCAGCTAATTTAATACACATATTATTACTGTAAGTCATTTATTTATTTATTTATTTATGTGCTGCTTCATAGTTGAATATCTGTTATGAAGTTAGCAGCAACTTGTCATTGGTGTCATAATTGTAGTTGGTGGTGGTATATTTTTTATTTGTTTTTGTTTTTGTTGTTATCATCATCATAATCATCATCATTCCCTGCTTTCAGCTGTCAGAAGGTATATGGAACAAGTTTATGATACACCAGCAAGCAGAAGACACATTTAGGAAGAAGATGATGCTATGGAAGTGTCTGTATTATGTTGTTCAGGTACAAACCATATTAACATATTTTTTTTTTAATTCATTGCACCATTGTATTTACTCATAAAATTAAAACAACCTGTACAGACCTAGTTATTTTTGTGATTAAAGTGACAGTGCATGTAGCAAATGACAGTCCTCATTGTGACGACAGCACGTCGACGTAGCACTAAAATAGTGTAAATATGTTCCATCTAAACACAGCTTTATTCTTGCAAGATCTCAGGCTTCTGCCACAAATTAGATGAGAACCGTGCTCTTCTGGGCTATTACGCAGCATGTAGTCGTAATTCCTTACTGACCCTTCAGGACAACCTGTCAGTTGAAGGATTTTTGACCCTTGGAATTGGTACCAATCGGGTGTCCTAAAAAAATTCCAAGGAGTTACCACTACGCACCGCATAATAACCCAGAAGAGTTCAGTTATCGACTTTATTCATAAAAATTAAAATTAATATTAAAAGCCGCCAGATATTTCAGCTTGCTAGTTGTCCATCATTAGGCTGAATGTGAAGAATATGTAAAAAGGGAATATTTACAGCTGCAATTACTGATTTGAGACCTCATTTGTACAACATACATGTCATACAATAGATATGAACATGTAAAAAAAATTGTGTGTAGCTTCAAGAATATAAAGTTACAAAGTTTAAAACTGTTTCATTGGGTGACTGATGGTAGCTGTGTGTTAAAATGTAGTGTCTCAAAGAAATTGAAGATGGGGTAGCAAAGGCAACTAAATACAGCCGGCTGCCAGTGAGACAGAATACGTCGAAGCTTAAAAACAAATACATACAAAAGCTGTCTGTATATAATTGCCTACCCTACTCCACTTTCAGTTTATTTGAGACACAACATTTTAACACAAAGCTACCATCAACCACTTAATGAAACACTCTTAAACTTTATAACTTACTATTCCTAAAGCTCTGCGTACTTTTGTAAATGTTTGTGTATATTATATAACATTCCTGTTGTAAATATGAGATCTTAAATCAGAAATTGCAGCTGTAAACATTTCCTTTTTACATGTTCTTGATATTCAGCCTGACGATGGCTACCAAGCTAGCCAAAACATGTATCAGTCTCTAATTGTAATTTAAATTTTTAAGAATAAAGCTGTGTTTAGATGGAACATATTTAATTTATTCTTGTGATATTGTAAAGACAGCGAGGATGAATCAGCTTTAGCATTTAAGTAGAATGATTAAAAAATCCATGATAGAATTTGCAGATATTTGTGGGGAATGAAAAAACACATCTTGCTTTTTCAGATGTCCACTAATGAGAAGGTTACTAGTGAATGCTTATCTTGAGAAATATCCCTATGGGAAAAGGTCACATAGGTTTAAATCTAGTGACAAATTTTTATTAACCTTTTGACGCCTAACGACGACTATAGTTGTCGTACCGCACCTCTAACCTCTAAATGTTGCATTTTATATATTTATTCAACAAATACAGGTACTGAATATTTTAAACATGGTATATACT
>Ga0123355_10008455_pt1 | contig 15555 bp, 16 predicted proteins | sample TergutEmb28metaG_3_FD_89872 | JGI IMG/M metagenome (GOLD analysis project Ga0123355, IMG submission 89872) | Embiratermes neotenicus P1 segment gut microbial communities from Petit-Saut dam, French Guiana - Emb289 P1 | ecosystem: Host-associated > Arthropoda: Insects > Digestive system > Gut ... | reverse complement strand
TTTTTTCGTTTTAGATGAGCGCTATTTTGAAAATGCACTTTCCTACGCAAAGAAAAAAAGGATTTAAAAAATCCTCTTTTCCTGAAATTTTAAGAATGATTGATGGGCTGCACAGGCTTGTACAGCCATCAATTTTAGTCTAGTTTAAATTTATATTTAAATTACCAAAAGAATCTGTTTCTGTTGTTGTGTCTAGGTAAATGAGTACGCTCAAAATAAATTCTGATACAACGGCAGATAATTTCATGTAATTCAACATCCTGAATAATTACAACTGGATCGCAGTTAATAAAGCCTTGGAAGTATCCTCCGCCACAACAGTTTTTCTTGCAAGTAATTCTTGCAACATCAAAACAAGCAGTTGGAATACAATTAGGTGTTACACATAATTCAACAGTGTTTTCATCTAAGTGAGCTAACGTATAAGCATATTTAACGCCATCTACGCAAATTTCTTGTCTTTCTCCACAATTTTTCAAACTAGTTTCTCCTCTCTTAAAATTCATGCAGTATAAAACTACATTATAAATTATGAGAGGCAAACACTTTTGTATAGGCTACCTGTGCTTTTTTGAAGCCGCAAAATTTTCTTTGTCAGCTTTGACTTCTACCGCAATTTTACGGTTATAAAAATACTTTTCATTAAGAATTTTAATTGCTTTTTTAACATGTTCGCCTTTAATCTGAACAAATGAAAATGTATTTAAAATACTAATATCTTTAACATCTTTATTAGATATGCGTAAGAACTTAATAAACATATCGGCTAAATCTCTTTTATTTATATTATCTTTTTTTCCTAAATTAATAAAAAGCTTAACATAACCGGCTGAAGTAAAATCAACATTTAAAGCCTGTTTGTCTTTTTTCTGCTGAAAGTTCTCCGCAATATCGTCAATATTACCGATATTCTCTCTATCTTTTTCACTGACTTTCTTTAATAAAGCAGCTGCATAATCAAGAATTTCAAACTCTTGGTTTTCTTCTAAAGCAGCTAAGATGTAACCTTTATATTTATCTGAGTTTTCCTCTTTTAAAGAACTAGTCGCTTCATTCATCCGATGACTAATTTTAGCGGCTTCCGCTTTTTCATAACTTGGCGGTACTGTTTTTTCAATATCCACTTTTAAGGCTTTAGCAAAATCATTTATCTTACTTACTTCTTTTTTATTGACAAAAGTAATGCTCATACCGTCTCTGCCTGCTCTTGCGGTACGGCCAATACGATGGGTATAATATTCTAAATCATCTGCTATATCATGATTAAAAACAACATCAATACCGGAAATATCTAAACCTCTGGCCGCTACATCAGTTGCGATTAATACCGAAACCAGGCCATTTTTGAATTTTTCCATTACTTTATCGCGACTGACTTGCTTTAAATCACCATGTAAAGCTTCAACCATAAAACCTCTGGTTGTTAACGCCATCTGAAGGTCATCAACACGTTTTTTTGTGCGGCAGAAAACTAAGGCTTGCTTAAAGTCAAATGTATCAATCATTCGGCATAAAGCTTCTTCTTTGTTTTTATCACGGATTTCAACATAGTACTGTTTAATATTAGGTACTGCCAGGTTTCCTTGTAAGGTTTTTACACTTTGCGGATCTTTTAGATACATATTAGCAATCTTTAAGATTGGCTTTGGCATTGTTGCGGAAAACAAAATCTTCTGACAATCAGCATTAGCGCTCATCAGAATCGTATCAAGATCTTCTTTAAAGCCCATGTTTAGCATTTCATCTGCTTCATCTAAAACTAGAAGTCTGATATTTTCTAAAGATAAAGTCTTACGTCTTTGGTGGTCCATAATTCTTCCTGGTGTCCCAACAATGATTTGTGGTCTTTCTCTCAGTTTGCTTAACTGGCGCTCAATGCTCTGACCACCATAAATTGATAAAACTTTAATACTAGGCAGAAAAACTAAAAGCTTTTCAAATTCTTCCGCCACCTGAATCGCCAGTTCGCGAGTCGGGCATAAAACTAAAACCTGGACTTTTTTGTCTTTAGCGTTAATCATGTTGATTGCCGGTAAAGCAAATGAGCAGGTTTTACCTGTTCCTGTCGGTGCCTGAGCTAATACATCATGTCCGTTTAAAACATGAGGAATTGCCATTTCCTGAATTGGCGTCATCTCCTGATAACCCATTTCCGCTACTGCTTTTTTTAATTCCGGGAGGATCTCAAGATCCTTAAATGTTAATTTTTCCATACAATTATTCTCCTATTTGTCTGCTTATTAGAATTAGACCGATAACTGTAAGTATGTTTACCAGAAACAGTAAGGGGATCAATAAGCGAAACTTTGGTTTTTGATTTTTGTGTCGAATTAGCTGCATACAAGCATATATAGCTAAACTTGCTCCGAAAAAAGCAAATGTGAAAAGTGTTTTTTCCGGCACTCTGCGCTCTTTTTTGATGGCTCTTTTTTTATCATAGTGCATCAAAAATATCGCAAAGATATTTATTACTACTAAATAGATTATTAAAAACTTAATCATTAACAATATTCTTCCATTTCTCTAAAATTTTATCCCAAGAGTTGCTTAAAGCTACTCGAAAGGTTTCTTCACGTAAACTTTCAAGTTTCTTTGTATCATTTAAGAGTTCAATAATTTTATCAGCCATTTCTTCGTTTTTATGGCAAATATAACCATTTTTATCTTTAATAATAATTTCCGGACAAGCATCTCCCCAGTTAGAAGAAATAACAGGAACAGAACGACTGTTCGCTTCTAAAATAGAAAGCGGAAAACCCTCAAAAGATGATGTTAATAAAAGTAAGTCGGCGTTATCAAAAGCAGCTTCCACATTATCTGTTTTGCCACATATAATGCAGTGACTTTCTAATTTACGTTTTTTTATTGCTTTTATCATTTTTCTTTCTAAAATGCCGTCCCCATAAAAAAACAATTCAAAAGAAACATTTTTCTTTTTTAAGATTTCCGCTACCTTTATCGCTCTAAGTGGCTTCTTCTGATTAACAAACCTAGATAAAAAGATGATTCTTTTAGTTTCAGAGACAGGCTGAAACTTAGTTTCTATTCGCGAAGGATTATAAACATAATCAGCTTTTTTACGAATCCTTTTAGGCATTCGCTTTAAAGTGCTTTCTGTCAGAAATATCCACTTATCTGGCTTACGACACATAAATAAGCCGATTCTATGGTAAAATTTTCGAAAAAAGCGATAGTTAAAATGAAAGTGAAAATAAACTATTCTTTTCTTTGGCGCAAACATATAGCTATCCATTGCCGAAGCGATAATTAAATCACTTTCTCTCGTCATATCTTTAATTAAGCGTCTATAGCGATATTTTCCAAACAGCCAAAAGAAAACAAGCTGGAAAAGCGCACCGATGATCTTATCAAATCTTAATTTTTTTGTGTTCTCAGAAATGTATTTATCAATATAAATATATTTGTGAGGCACTTTAAGATTAATCAAATTAATCCTAGAATCGATTACTATAATTGGCTTTTCAAAATCTGCGATTACAATTAAAGTAATATCATAGAATTCAATCAATTTATTTGCTAGATTGATTGTGACGATTTCAGCACCACCAACCTTATGAACCTGCTGGATTACCCAAAAGATTCGCTTTCGCATATTTTTGCCTTCTTTCATCAATACAACAATATATAATATCACATTTTATATTATTAAACAAGAATAAAGCGTTTTTTCTGCAGGGCAAACGCGTGAAAATTACTAAAAAACAGAAAAAAGAAGTTCAGCCATAAAAGAAACACATAATGACACTTTCGTTTTTTACTAAAATTTAAACCTGTTAACCTCTTTTTCTCGTTAAATATTTATCCATAACAAGAAAAAAGTTAGATTGCTTCGATTTTATCGGATTTTCAATATATAATTTAGAAATATTAATATCTATTCTTCTACCAGAAGCAAACCTATCGGCCATTTGTTTTTTATCTGAGTTTGAAAAAGAACTAATCAATATTCTGAATTAGTTCTTAGAATTATATATTGTAAAAAAACTTCTTATGGCGCAAGAAAATTCTAAATAAAATATGTTATAGTAAATTCGGTAACTGCTCTAGTATAATTAAATCTATGATTCCTAATTGATATTTCGCGGTCAGATACAAGTTTTATATATAAATATCTGATTTCAATTTCACAAACCTCAAAACTAAAAAATTCGAATCTGTCACTTAGAGCACCTGTTATAGAAAATCCTAGATAAATTTGCCCAATTTCCAAATGTTGAAATAAATGTGTCCGGTCATTATTTAATGGAGTTATTGGTGTTCTAATAAATACACCACTAATATGCATAAGAAACATTTGGTCCAGTAACCCTAGACTTTCATAATTTTTTTCAGCTGCAAAATATTCTCTTTCGGTCAAGAAATTGACATTTGTCATGTGAAGAACAACTTGTGTATTATGAGTACTATTTCTGCCACAAATAGAATTGTAACTGATGCTAGCTACTCTCTTCCAATTGTCATCAGTCTGGTTACAAGCGCTTAATAAGAATAAGCATATAAAAGATAAAAACAACAAATTAATCTTTTTCATTACAATTTCTCCTTTTCAGGTTTGTTTGCCGGCTTGCGCCGTTTTAAAAGTTCCACATCTTTTATATTCAATAATAAACTAATTATATCATAAACGAGCCAAAATGTCCAAATTTGTCGATTCTTACTTTGAATTCATTATCTATTAATATGTCCAAAAAAATAAAAATGCACTCAGCTTTTTATATCACTGAATGCATTTATAACTATTTTAATAAACTAAATCAATTTTATTGAAAATATTAGAAAATTTGAAAAGAAACATTAAAGCCCCACCAATTTGTGTCTCCATGCGGCGATCTAATCCAATCTTGAATCCATATATTTGCCGTAATATAGCCAGTTCCATTAAATATTACCGTGTTATACCTTGCACTTTGCATATTAGGTCTTCCATGAACTGTGCTCTGACCTGGCAAACCATGATTTAAAACAACATCAAGGTGTTGAGCCGGCATATTAGAATAATCATGAATAAAAGTAATTTCTATTACTCTATCTCGATTAGCTTGATAATTAACATGCCGACCATGAACTATACCTTGGGAATGTTCAAATATCGGGTCAAAACTTAAATAAGCATCAGTAATAATTCTTGCTCTAAACGAACGTTGTAAATCAAAGTTAATATTTAAATTTCCTTGTGACGATCTAAAATTCAAGAATCCACCGACAGTAACTCTAACAGTTTCACCAGCAAGCATTGATCTATTTGAATAATACGCGACATTCGACGCTTGATGCGTATGATAAAATAAGTTAATTGTTGTCCAATTTCTCATAGGCCTAAAATCTAAATATGTAATATGAAAATCAAAGCTATCTGTTTGAACATCAAAGGAAGGCATATTTTGATGTATTCTCATATAATTTCCATCCTCAAACTCAAAAAGCCATGGTTCTAAAACCGTTATTTCAAAAGATCCTCTGAAATTTTGGTTATGTCTATAAACAGCCGTAATAGTTGTTACTCCTGGATTCATAGCTGTTACAGTTCCGAACTGGCTGACTGTCGCAACCAAAGGATTTGTACTTGTCCATATATAATCTTGAATAATTGATGAAGGCACTAAAGCACCAGGTGTAAAGGACATGTGTCTTGTAAGACCTAAATGCATTGTATTGCCACCTTGTATTCCCATACCAGTCGTTACTTCAGAACCGTTAGAATTAAACGGCACTCGGCGATCAGTTGTAAGCGGCAATTCTCTTATAACATTGTTAGTAATCGGAAGAATAGTAACTGTCACTCGACCAACCTCAAAAAGATTATTTCTGCGACGAGCAGTAATTTCTACTTGACCTGGTGCTAAAGCTGTTATCGTTCCAGTTTCTGAAACTCTCGCATTGTTGTTGCTCGTTGTAAAGATATAATCTTGTCTTGCTTGCGATGATGCTGTAGGACCAAGGAAAATTACACGTGTAAAGCCTTGGGTCATTGTTCTGCCGAAAATCGGACCATTATTCATCGTTACTTCGGTTCCAGCTTGCGGTCTCGAAGGATCAAGAATCAAATCAATGACTGTTTCTCTGTTATCATTTCCGAAATGAAAACTGGCATTTGCACTCGCTTCTGGTCCTAGTTGCTGTCCTTGCGAGCTATAAATAAATGTTGTGCCGCGAAAATAGAACCCTCCACCAGTGGTAACATTAACTGATTCGCCATTTCTGACAGATCGGTTTTCAATTATTGGATGTATTGAGCCGATTGTTTCTCCCAGATGAAAAAGATCAAAGACGCCATGTGCTCGCAATACTCCAAATTGCCCCGTATCAATAAACGAAACATCAAAACTTAATGCCCTTAGACCTAGCCAATTTGAATAATAATTACCATCAACTTTAACAAAAGTTCCTGAGTGGCTATTAGTCCATAAATCATAATCAATGTCATTAGCTGTAATTCGCCATCCTGTAAAAATATCTTGACCTGAAAATGCTTCCGCTGGTGCAATCTCACCTTTTGGAAGAATTGCTAATGCAAGAAATAATGTAAAAGTAGCTAAAATACATTTTTTAAATAATTTCATATTCTCTTCCTCTTTCTTTTTTAAATTTAAAATTACAATGCTTTGATTTAGTTTCATTCCTCCTTTCTAAACTTAAATCCAAACCAGCGCAACCGCTTACATTTTATCACGAGAAAGAATAAATTGCGAGATAATTCGACCGTCAAAGTTCGACAAATGCAAGGCTCTTATTCAAATGAGTTGAATTTTGATGTATAATTAAAGCAAGTAAAAATAAAAGTATTATAAAGCGCTTGTCATGCCTGCATCGAATCAATTACTAATTTAAACAAACGAACGCTTAATCAACCTTATTGAATAAGAACCAAATGCAAGGCTTTTGTTTATAAAAGTTGAAGAAATCACAAAAATAACTTCGGTATTCCAATTCCTCACGATTTGTTTCTAATTCCTTTGGCATGTTCCTCTTCTCTTTCGTAAATTCAGTTAATCAGATCTGATTTACTATAAAAGCTAATTAACTTAAAAACAAAGAAATAAAAATATAGCAACAATAATCAATTCGATTAAGAAAAAATAATTTGGCGGAAAACTTTTCTGTTATAAGGCAAATGGCTTTAAATGTGTTATGGCTCTTCTAAAATGAATTAAAATCTTAAAAAAAAGAAAATGTCATTATGATGTTTCTTTTAGGCTGAGGTGCTTTTTTCTATGTTTTAATAATTTTTCATGCGTTTGCCCTTGTTTTTCCTGACAAATTATCCATTTATCTTGCGTATATATTTATTATTTGGTAATATATAAGAAACTATTAAGAAAAAGCGAGGTTTAACATGAAATTAAATAAGCCAGAAAAATTACAAAAAGGCGATAAAATTGGTCTTGTCTGTCCTTCTTTTTGTACAGATCAAAATAAGATTACTGATACTGTTAAATTGTTAGAGGAGTTAGGTTTTGAAGTTAAGCTCGGAAAATCAGTTTGCGCTAAAAATGATTATCTAGCCGGAAATGATGAGTTAAGAAAAAATGATCTTGAAGATATGTTTTCTGATTCTTCTGTTAAAGGCATTATCTGCCAACAAGGCGGTTATGGCGCAACAAGACTTTTAGATATGTTAGATTATGAAGTTATCCGTAAAAATCCTAAATTCTTTTTAGGTTATTCTGATATTACAGCTTTGAATAATGCTTTTTATAAGTTATGTGGCTTGCCAAGTTATCAGGGAAAAATTGGCGCCCAACTTCCAGCTGTTAAAAAAGATAAGTTTTCTTATGACGACTATTTACAAACACTTTTTTCTAATACAAAGAATCGTTTATTAAAAAATCCAACAACTCATAAAGCTTATACAATCACAAAAGGCATTGCGGAAGGAATTTTAGCAGGTGGAAATCTTTCCTTAATTTACGCATTAATGGGAACACCTTATGAAATTGATTTTAAAGATAAGATTATTCTTCTTGAAGATGTTAGTGAAAAACCTTATGCGATAGACAGAATGCTTCAAAGTCTTAAACTTAGTGGTAAACTTAAAGAAGCTAATGGGTTTATTGTCGGGCAATTTACAGATTGCGAATCAACAAGTACTAGTCCAAATGAAGTTATTCGTGATATTTCTTATTTAATGAATGAATTTTTAGGTTCGTTAGGCGTTCCTGTTTTGGCTAATTTCTGTAACGGACATGATATGCCTTATATTAATTTACCTATTGGTTTAAAGGTTTGTTTAAATGCGTCAAATCATACTGTAACAATTTTAGAAGATTTTTTTAAATAATAGATTTGATTATTTCCTGAATTTTGATTGTGTTATTATGCTATTAAAGAATCCTATGATATAATTTTTATATTATGCTTTAATTAAGGAGTTTATAAGAATGAAAAAAAGTTTGATTATAATAGCTATGTTTTTTACTTTATTTACATTGACAGCTTGCGATAGTGATATTAAAAGCGAACTGCCGGAAACTTTTACGGTAACCTTTAGAAATATAAATAATACAGTTTATGAATCACAAAATGTGACAAGAAACGGATTATTAACTGTGCCACAAGTAACTAAAGAAGGTCATCAGTTAATTGGTTGGTTTAGGGAAAATAGTTTTTTAAATCAATGGAACTTTAATATAGACAGAGTAAATGCCAATATAAACCTTTATGCTCAGTGGCAAGCAAATCTAATTACACATAGTGTTACTTTTAACTTAGATCTAACAGGTAACTCTCTTTTAACAAATACTGTTGAAAATAATACTAGAGTTACTAGACCAAGTGCTCCTACCCGTGATCAATACAATTTCTTACATTGGTCCTTATCAACTAATCTGACAATTCCCTTTGACTTTAATACATTAATTACTAGCGATATAATTTTAATTGCTCAATGGGAAAGAATAATTAATCAGTTTACGATTAATTTTGAGACAAATGGCGGTTCATTCATTGAAAGCATTACGCAAAATGAAGGCACTCAAATACTGTTATCTGATAATCCGGTCCTGGAAGGCTTTGAGTTTGTAGGTTGGTTTTATGACGAAAAAGAAATTACTTTTCCACATTTATTAACTCAAGATATTACTGTAAATGCGAAATGGCAGTATGCTGAAATTGTTGGCGAAGTCGGCGCTAGATTTATTCGTGATGGTATTTGGTGGATAATACTTTATATCGACAATTTTGACAATGCATTAATTATAACATACAGAGTACAAAGTGCCGGTGTAGCAATGAATACAGGTGGGTTTGTCCATTTGCAGGATACTGATAGAATGAGACCAGCTTTAAATGCCTGGTGGAATGAGTTTATTGGCGATGAATTAAACATGCGAGCTCGTAATACTTTAGGACATGATTCTGATTTTAGAAATGCTCCAAACAACTTTAACTCTAACGAAAATCAACTGGCTGGTCGCACAACTGCCGGAGATTTGACAGGTAGCGCTACTGATTTATTTATTTTATCAATTTCTGAGGTCAATCACTATTTTCCTAATTTAGAAGACAGAGCAGCTCAGGGTTACTATTTTGATACTGGCTGGGGCCGTGATATGTTATTTCCAATGTCTTGGTGGACACGTTCACCAGGAGCGGGTGCCGGTAATCCTTGGGTTGCGGTTTGGCCAGGTGGTACAGGAGTTGGATCAGCACCAGCCGGGTCATTTACTACAATTACTAATCCGGTCGGTAATTATGGTGCTAATCGCTTAGGAATGCGTCCTGCTTTATGGATTGACTTATCTTAATATAAATTTAAAAGACGTAAATATCTGATGATTATATGATATTTACGTCTTTTTATTTAAGCTTTATCTGATTTTTATACTAACTCGAGGATGAATTGCGGATAACTGATCAACTATATTTTTTGCTTCACTTCTAGAAACACCACTAATAATTAAACAAGGTAAGTTTTTTAGCATTTTTTCTATTTCAACACTATCTTTACCTGTAACCCTTTGGATAGTTGAAATAAGTAATTTTGGGAGTGGTCCTGCATCTGTAAGCAAAAGACTACTAAGTCCAGCTTGTTTTGCTTTCTCAATTTCTGCCTGAATCTGAATTTCTCTATTAGGTTTTATCTCTTTGTTGTCTTTCTTTTTTTGGGAGTTTATTAATGGAATATTGACTTGTTTCGCGCTTTTATTTAGAGCAGAATTTTCAACTATTATATTGTTAAGAAATTCAATGATATTATGATAATGCCTGTCTCTGAAATTGGTTAAATCAACTAAATGAATTATGCCGTCAATATCTCTTAACATCACAAAATCAACATTAATATCACGTACATTATCCCAAGACATTCCAGGAGTAAAGCGAATGGAAAAAGTTGCAAATCTCTTTCTGACCTCAACGATTCTAGACAAATCAATACGCTGACGTCTTCTTAGCCAACTCAACCTAATTATTTTACCTCGTGAAAACCAAATTCCTCTTGGAAGTCTGATTGTTCTTTCAGGACTATTCCATAAAGTTAACAAAACTCTTTTAATTCTTTTTTGCGTTTGATTAGTTACCATGAAATCTCTTTTAATGATAATTTTTTTACGATAAATAATTAATGGTCCAATAATCATTAAACCAAGAGAAGCCATTATTCCGCAGGCAATAATCGCAGCCAAATGGAGCTCTCTATCAATAATGCTAACTGCAATCGCAATAACAGTTATACTACCAAATAATATTGTCCATATTGACATGAAAATCCCGGTCCAGCTTATTCTAATTCTTTCTCTATAAACCATTTTTAATCTCCTTAATTTTGTGGCTACTTTTTATTGACAAGTTCATTGATTCTCTTTTTTCGTACGCCATAATTACCATAACGGCAACATAGATGCTGTAATGAACAAAATAACAATGCCTATATAAGACAACGAAATGCTAGATAAAACCATACCGATTACATCCTTTTTGTTTTTCACACTTCTATCCCTCTTCCTCCAAAAATATATCGCAAGTAAAAAGAAAAACAAAAAAAATGGAGTTAGCCAAAGACCAAAGGCGATAAGTATGACAAAAGTAAAGAATCCCGCCGCTTCTGTATTCCAGCCCACGATTGAATTAAGCGTCATCCATATTCCTAAAAGAATAACTATAGGTATAATAGAAGTTATACCAAACGCTAAAATCTTTTTTGACTTTTTCGCTTGATTATTCATATTTTGTATACTCTCCTTAAGGGCTGTTACCTTATTTATTCTTGAAGTATTTATATAATTTTTCCTCTTCCAAGATTGTCATTTTAGAAATGAGTAACACAAATTGGCTTCTCATCCAAAGTAAAAGCATGACTCAGTTCGTCTAATTTATCAGAATTTGAAATACTCGCTTTGCCATATTTAACTAATTTTTTTAAATTAGCGCAACCCATAATTAATGATGAAAACTCCGCAATATCAATATTAACTTCTACCTCTGGAGTGCCCTTATTAAAAATAACTGCTTTTCCATTCTTAAATTCTAATAGAAATGGCTTATTGTTATCTTCTATAAAACTATCATTAATATTAAATTGCACTTTCATATTTAGATTACCAAATTTACAATTCTTAATATCAGAAAAGAAAGCTTTAACATCGCAAATTCGATACATTAATCCTAAACCTGTCTGACAACACTCCTGATAAACTGAAAATAATATTCGATTTGTATGATTACGCGGATCGGCAAGCGTATTTATGAAGCCATCATCCTGAGTATTGATAATTATATAACGCACTTGATCTGCCTGACTTTTTAAAAACGTCATCAATTCCAGAAATACATCAGGACTATCAAAAAACATTTCACTAATAAGTAAATCATTAACCAGAAATGATTCTTCACTACCTTTTTTGAATGTACAAGCGACATAACCCTGCACTTTATCTTTATCCTTATAAGCAAAAACTTTAACTGCCTGATTCTTTAAGCGATTTTTAAACTCTAACTCTGTTTTAGTAATTAAACCATGAGTTTTTTTTACTTTAGCATTATAATAATCTGTAAGTGCTTTAGAATCACCTTCTGTAAGGCGCACAATATATATTTTAGATTTACCACTTGGCAAATCATTAGGGCTTACTTTGAATTGTTGAAGCAAAGTCCCAAAGCCATACCCCATTTTATAATAAAAAGCGGAGTTAAAAGGATATAGTAAAGCCAGATTCCTACCATTTTTACGAAGGTCATCAATAAAATTTTTCATGATTTCAAAACAGACTTTTTCTTTTTTTCTGTTTAAATCAACCGCAACTGAACCAATGCCTCCGGCTTTTATCATTGATTGGCGCATATTCATCTCAAAATCCCAGACATTAAAGCCACCAACTAACTTATCGTTACAATATGCACCAATATATTTAATATCACTGCGCTTATTGGTCTCAATCAATGTTTTAGTATATTGCTCAATATTATTATTATAGCCAATTGCGGGATAGGCATTTATTAATAATGTTGCCATTCCCTGTAATTCTTCTTCTGTAAATAATGCAAATTTATACATAAATACCTATCCTTAATTTATTATTTTAAAAATTATAACAAAAAAGCTATTGATTATCAATAACTTTCTGTATTATGTAAGCCAATTAGCCAAACTATATAATATAATTCCCAATAAGGCTGATATTAAAATTAATAAAACAGGTTGTTTAAATTTTTTAAAGCGTGATAAAATTAAATTCACAATTATAATAACTAAAATAACCCAGTCAAATTGCCTTTCTTCTTGTGGAAACAAAGCCTGATAAGAAATCGAAATCGCTACCGCAAAAATTAAACCAACGACAACAGCTTTAATTCCAGTTAGCGCAAATTTAAAATATTGATTCTTCAGAAATCTATCAATAAACAAAGAAATTATCATTATAATAATCACTGTCGGAGCAACCACCCCTAAGACTGCGGTTATAGCTCCTAAAACTCCTGCTTGTTCCATACCAACAAAAGTCGCAATATTAATCGCAAAAGGACCTGGCGTTGATTCACTAATCGCAAAATAAACTAATAACTGTTGTTCGGTAATCCAGCCTTGTCCAATAACATCTTGCCTTATCATTGGAATCATTGCATATCCGCCACCAATTGTAAAAAGACCAATTCTAAAGAAAGTCAAAAAAAGTTCTAGGTAGATCATATATTATCCACCTGCTTTTTAAAAATTTTCGCCATTATCAGAAAATAAAAAATTGCCAGAATTGCACCGGCAAATATTAATAAAAAAGCCGGAATACCGGTAAAAAATAAGGAAATAAAAAAAGTCGCCACAAGCATAAAAAGAAAAAATATTCCTTTATGACAATGCTTAAAAAGTTTTATACCGGCGTTAAAGATTAAAACACCAATACAGCCTTTAATACCCATAAATGCTAAACGAACAATTTCATTTTCTAAAAATCTCTCAATAAAAAAACTGATCGTAATAATAATGATTAAAGAGGGTAAAACTACACCAAGTGTTGCGATAATTCCCCCTAAGATTCCTTTTCTTTTACGACCGACAAAAGCTGCCATCGAAACCGCAATCGCTCCTGGAGTCGATTCGCTAACCGCAATCATATTCAAAAACTCTGATTCATCAAGCCACTGATACTTTTCCACAACTTCTTTTTCAATAATCGGTAACATTGCATAACCGCCACCAAAAGTGACTAAACCAATCTTAAAAAAGGTTGTAAATAATTTAAGGTTTTCGTTCATTTTTATTGTCTGCGATTTTCTTTTTTATGGGCGGTGTCCTTTTACATAATTAACCGGAAAACTGAAAAGAAAACCACTGTTTGGTTCATCAATATCACCGACAATTTCTTCAATTACATCGATTAATATTTCCATCTTTTCATCTTCAAAAACAAAAAGCAAAGTTTTATGCTCTTTTAATTCCGGATTTAATAAGGCTTTCAGGGTTCCATAAATCTGCGTTTCATCTTGATTAGTTAACTCACTGCCCATTCCATTACTGTTAAAGATCGTTGCACCACTAATTCCTTGCTTGTTAAGCTCGTTTAATAATGGTTTTAATAATCCGGCATTAGATAATATATAAAATACCGCTCTCAAGAAAATCACTCTCCTATTATATTATAAATCAAATATTTAAAAATGCAACAAAATTATAAAGAGAAAAAACACTTTTAAGTGTTTTTGTTAGGCTTTCTTTAAATTTGGTTCTGATTCGCCCCAAATTGACTGATCAAAATCCAAAAAAGACATCTGAACATATTTTGAGCGTAATTGGCAAGGACCAAAACTCAAACGATGAATTGGTGTTACACCGTGAATCTGAAGTTCCTGCAAATGCTCGTTTGTTCCATAACCTTTATGTTTGGAAAACTGAAAACCAGGATAATAATTTTCCATTTCAGCCATATAGCGGTCGCGTGTTACTTTAGCAACAATCGCCGCTGCCATAATTGAAACTGATTTTATGTCACCTCTGACAATTGGTGATGATTCACAATGAAAATTATATATTGGCATAGCATCAACTAAAACATGATCAGGTTTATTTTCAAACTGACTTATTACCTTTTTCATTGAAGAAATAGTTGCCTGATAAACATTAGACTTATCTATTTCTTCAGCCGAGATAAAAACAGTCTGAACTTCAATCGCTTCTTTTATAATCCGCTCATATAATTCTTCTCTTAGTTTAGCGGATATCTTTTTAGAATCATCGATAAACTCAATTTTGAAATTCTTTGGTAAAATTACAGCTGCTGTAACAATCGGACCTGCCAAACAACCTCTTCCTGCTTCATCAACTCCGGCGATTAAGCGATAACCTTCCTGATAAAAAAACTTTTCATATCGATATATGTAAATAAAGTTCTTATACGACTTTCTTTTGGGTGTGATCATCTGCTCTGTCAAAAGTAATACCTCCTAGTTTCTTACTACGTAAATCTTTTAGAAAAAGGCGATTAATTCTTTCATAGTCTATTTCTTGTTTTAAATAACATCCTCTTGATTTAGCTATTTGGGCATAAACACTTTCTAAGTCATTAATATCATAGTCTGCTAATTTATAGTATTCCTTAAACAACTTCGGATAATATTTATCCATAAAAGCGAAGCCATAAGCACAGACATCATCTAATGGTAATATATCATCATCAATTGAACCAATGAGGGCTAAATGCATTGCCATTGTTTCTGACTCAAATTTAGGCCATAAAACGCCTGGAGTGTCATAAAGATAGAAATCCTCTGAAGCTTTAATCCAAACTGTATCTCTGGTCAGACCAGGCATATTACCGGTAGCACAGCTTTTCTTTCTCGCAAGATTATTAATTAAGGTAGATTTACCGACATTAGGAATTCCAACAATCATCGCTCTTATTGTCTGATCTAGCGTTCTTGTCCCTTTAATATAATTAATACGATTAACTTCTGTCTTTACCGTGTTTTTGATTAAAATCATGTTTTTATCTTTAATTGCATCTGTCTCCAGAACTTTTTTTAACTGTCCATGAAATATTCTTGTCCATTTATATGTTTCTCTTGGATCAGTTAAAAGGACTTTATTCATTAAGATAATATGAGCTT
>Ga0123355_10008454_pt1 | contig 15555 bp, 11 predicted proteins | sample TergutEmb28metaG_3_FD_89872 | JGI IMG/M metagenome (GOLD analysis project Ga0123355, IMG submission 89872) | Embiratermes neotenicus P1 segment gut microbial communities from Petit-Saut dam, French Guiana - Emb289 P1 | ecosystem: Host-associated > Arthropoda: Insects > Digestive system > Gut ... | reverse complement strand
GGGCGCGCCCACGGCCCCCCCGTCTCGCCCCCCCCCTCCCGCTTCGCGGGTGTGGGCGAGGTACTGAGGGTTGTTTTGTTTTTTTTTTGTCATTTTTCTGTCACATTTTTCTGCAATTATGCCGATATATAAAACATAAGTATAGTTGCGCCTCCCGTGAACCGGCTTGTGCGCCCGTGTGTGAAAATATTCCCTCTGTTGCCGAAAAACGGTTTAACGGATGAGGGTGCGTTTTATGCGCCTTTGCCGCCGATTTTCCGGCTCGTTGTCGGTAAATGTTTGAAGCATTCGGTTCGCCTGCGGCTTTCGTCGCGGCAAAGAGTGTTGAAGAATTGTCTGTTCGCGTACGCTTGTTCTCAAAAACCGGGTTGCCGGTTTTCTGCGAACTCGTCGCAGTTCACGGCATTTTTAAATACTCTGCAAATCAAGTTTGTTTCGGGTATTGTCAGCTGTACAAACAAATAAAGGAGGAATTTGGAAATGGATTTCAAAAAGAAAGGCAAGCGTTTGCTTGGTGTCTTCTTGGCACTCATTATGGCGATACCCGTTATCGCATTTGTGCCCACAGCCACCGCTGACGCAGCCCCCGCGTTTGACGGCTTTGCCGAAAATCGCCACAGAGTTACGGTAAACGGCTTAACAGCAACCGTTGCCGAATGGAATCCCACCGATGACGTAGTGGGTGCGCTCGGAGCAAGAACAATGAGCGTCAACCTCAGCGGCTCAGCGTTGCCGCTTCCCAACGCACGCTACATCATTTACGCAAGAGCAGGTGCGGCTCAACCCACAAGTAACGTAGTTGAAGCAGACACAGGTTTTTCTCTTAACCAAACAAGAGACGGCGGTCTGATTACCAACTTCGCTACAGGTACAAGCGGAACGGTTCAATTAACCTTCCCCGATGCCGGATTCGCTAACAGCAATGTACGCTTGTACATCGGTATTGTTACAAACGGCGGCTCATATGCTTCGGGCGGATTTATCCACGACGGACCCGTCGGCAGCAATCCCGCTGTAAGCAGAGCCAACATTTTAACAATCAACGGTCTCAGCTTGGAAGCATCTCACGCTATTACCGGTACAAGCGGCTCTACCCTTGAGTTTTCGCTTACGGGTGAAGCAGGTTTGCGCGGTTTCTACAGCGTATGGTTTACCCAAGATTCGTCCGCATGGGGCGGCACTGATGCCGGTGCGCCGACTATGCCCGGCGAACCTACGCTCGGAGTAGGCCCGTGGGGTGCTGCACAGCAAAGCGTGCAACGCTTTGAAATTAACCGCGGCGATAACGTAAACAGACAAGGTGCATGGCCGCAAGCTATGCTTCGTCCCACAAACACCGTTATCCGCGTGGAGTTCAGCCCGCTTCCGGCACAAGCTCCCCAAGCTCCCGCAGTTAATGACTTCTTCTACACCATCAACTACGGTGCGGAAACACTCTCCTTCGGCAACAACTTCACGGTTCACTCGCTTCCCGCAGTAACCGCAGCAGGTCTTCCCGTTGTTGACGGAGCAGGTCAGCCCACCATCGACGATGCTCGCGGCTACCTTACAGGTGTAATGCGCAACGAAATTTCCTTCATCTTCAACAGAAGAGCGGACAGAATTAACCCCAACAGAGGCAACTGGATATTAACCATGACAGGCACATCGGACATCAGCAGACATCTTGCCAGAGGCGGATTTATCGGCGTAAGAAGACGCCTCCCCAACGGGCAACATGAAATGATTGCTGTTATTCCGATTGCTGCTCGCCCGGCAAACAGGGATTTAAGAGTCCACAGACGCGACATGTACAGACCTTCGTACCTGTCTGCAGCCGGCGTTGTGACCAGAGAATATTTCCACAACCCGTACACGCAACCCGTTGAAATTCGCGTAGGCGGCGACAGAGGAATATTCAGCGCAGCTCGTCCCGAGCTTGCAACCGAGTTCCTTATGCCCGGTCACGACAACAGATTCTATTTCAACCACGACCAAATCCCCCGCGGCACACGCGCTACAATGAGAATAGCTCCGCAAGAAGCTATCAACTTTGTATGGGATGCCGACGGCACGTATTGGTTCATCAGAAACTTATACGCAACCGGCGCAAGCTACGGCTTTGTTTACGATGAAAACGCCGACCGCGTACAAGTTGACTTGGCCGAAGCAATGGCCGCAGGCGGAAACTTCGGGTCTGCTCTTGTCAGATTCAATATTCCCAACCAACCTGCCGCACCCGCAGCAGCCAGAATGGTTATGACCCCCGGCCGCAACGGCGCACCCTGGTTCATCAGCAGAACGAACCAAAACATGCAAGTAAGAGTCGGAACAGACGTCGCAACCGGCAACGCAATTTGGGCGCCTCTTTCAGCGAACATTTCACTTGTTGCATTTAATGCACTGTTTGATGACCCCGCTCACGAGTTGCCCCCGGTAACGAACATGAACGTTGACGGTGTGCCCGTAGGCCATCGCTTCTTCGAAGTTCGTAACATGCGTGTCGGCAGAAATGTTTCCGCACCCGGCTTCATCAGCCTTGTTTCGGATGATTTCACAGCCAACCAAGCAATCGCAGCAAGCGTTGCTCCCGTTGTTATAAGCGGTGAACAAGGCAACGACGCTGCTACAACCGCAAACCCGTTGAACAGAAACGGTATTAACGTTGTTGTAACAACAACCGGCGGCCTCCTCAACGTTCCGGCAACAACAATATCAGCAGCTAACCGCTCCGACGTTGCTCATTGGTTCGTAGGCGGATTGCCCGCAGGCCTGACAGCAACCGTAACACGTCGTCAGGGCGCAAACACAACAATCACCATCCACGGTGTTCCGACAGTAGCCGCAGTTGACGTGCCGCTGAACATCGTTATCCCCGCTGCATACCACGAAGGTTCGGACGACATCGTTGTTGTAAACGCAATCCCCGACGGCCAAACCCTTCCCGGCGCAAGATTTAACATTGCTGCCGGAGCGGTATCCGGTCCTGCTTGTGCAACGTGTAACGACGACGGCTCATGCTGCACGGATTGCATGGCATCTCCCACAGCTGCCTGTGGCGACATTACCTGCCCGGTTTGCATCTGGTGGTTTGGCTGCACCGTATGCAGTAACGACGGCACATGCTGCACTAACTGCGGTCACATTGACGCGACATGCCCGATTCCTGCTTGCCCGCATTGCGGAGCGAATACCGGATATGTACCGTCAATCCCGGATTTTGACTTTTATGTACCCGCTTCCGGCGACGTTGCAGATGCACCTGTATATGTTCCGGTAGTTGACGCTTACGCTTACTGAAATTTGCAAGCGTAACATTTGCAATCGTAACTTGAAATAAAAAAAGAGGCTGTTGCCAACCTTCAGGGGTTAGCAACAGCCCTTTTTTATTGGATTTCTTGCATAACTTCAAAATTTTCGGCGAGGGATTGCGGGCTTGCCGAGCGACCGGTTGTTTTGCTGTACCGGTTATGTTTTTGCTTGGTTCGTTTTTCTAAGTAAACCGAAGTCCCGGGAGTTTCGGCGGTTGCAGAGCTTTCGCTCTGCGTTGCTGCAACAGATGAAAGATGTGCACGTGGGCGTCAACGTTCGGTCGGCCGTGTCCGAACGGGCCTGCCCTCTTTCATATGATGCGGCGGGTGATGCGGATGGTACAGGTATTGCGGGTAAAGCAGGTGTTACATACAGCCGTTATACAGCGGCTTCGGCACGGTGCGGTCAGCTTCAGGGCGAACCCCTTCCTGCGTAATAAGTCGCGTCTGAAATCATTTCGCCCTTCGTCGAGAACCGGCCTGAAGCCGCCGGTTCTCGCCTCGCGCTCAATTATTTCAGCCTGCGATTATTACCTGTTGGCAAACACGTCCTTTGGCATAGAAGCGACTGCGTAATTTCTCGGTTGCAGGGCAAGTATACTTCAACTCTCATATGCAGATATCCGGAATCGTTCCGGGAATTTTTCCGGGAATCAAAAGTTTCCGAACCTGCGCAAAAACTGCTATAATAGAGCAAGGGGAGGTCGAAGCCGCATGACAATTTTACCGCCGGATGCAGATATTTTATCGCCCATCGACGACCACATTTTCAAAACGCTGCTAACCCACCCGGATGCGAAGCCGGTGTTAATCGACGTGCTTTCCGCATCAATTGACCGCAACGTCACGGACGCGACCGTTCGTAACAACGAACTCCCCGTTTCGGACGATAACGAAAAAGGCGAACGCTTCGATGTAAACTGCATCATCGACAACAAAGACCAAGCGGACGTTGAAATGCACGGCTCGCATATTCAAGAAATTGGCGACGCGCACACCGGCTTCATAAACAAATACATCTACTACCTCACCGACCTGCATTCATCCCAACCGTCCAAGGGCAAAAAATATCACGAATTATCGCGCACATATCAAATCACCTTCTGCAATTATACGATTTACCCGCATCGGCAAGACTACATCACGAGAGCCGCAATGCGAACAGCGGACGGCTTGCAAATCACCGACCAGATAAATTTCATCCTTGTCGAATTAAGTAAGTTGCACGAAATTTTAACGAAACCGGTTGAGCTTCTCACGCCGCTTGAAATGTGGTCGATATTTTTTAAATTCGCGCCGGATGTAAAACGTCGAAACATCGTAAACAAGGTAATTGCCGAAAAGGAGGAACTTCGCATGGCATCAACATTGTTAATGGAAATCAGCCTGGACGAACACCAACGCGCAAAATATCGAAGCCGCCGCATGTACGAAACGGACAAATTTCACAACGAAGCAACCGCCGAAGAACGCGGCGAAATACGCGGCAAGCAGTTGGGCGAAGCATTGGGCAAAGCGTTGGGCGAAAAATTAGGTCGCAATTCAATGGCGTTGGAAATCGCCCGAAACATGAAGCGTGCAAATAAACCTTTTGCTGAAATAATCGAATTTACAGGGCTTAGCCTTTCCGAAGTGGAAAAAGCATAATCGTTCACGCCGCTTGAAATGTGGTCGATATTTTTCAAATTCGCGCCGGATGTAAAGCGTCGAAATATCGTAAATAAAGTAATCGCCAAAAAGGAGGAACTTCGCATGGCATCAACATTGTTAATGGAAATCAGCCCGGACGAACACCAACGCGCAAAATATCGAAGCCGCCGCATGTACGAAACCGACAAATTTCACAACGAAGCCACCGCCGAAGAGCGCGGCGAAATTCGCGGCAAGCAGCTGGGTCGCAATTCAATGGCGTTGGAAATTGCCCGCATGATGAAGTTCGAAAATGAGCCGTATGACAAAATTGTTAAATTTACGGGACTTACCCTTGCTGAGGTGGAAAGGGCATGACACAGGGAGTTGAAGCCGCATGACACTCTTACCGGAAATCAGCCCGGACGAACACCAACGCGCAAAATATCGAAGCCGCCGCATGTACGAAACGGACAAATTCTATAATGAAGCAACCGCCGAAGAGCGCGGCGAAATTCGCGGCAAGCAGTTGGGTCGCAATTCAATGGCGTTGGAAATTGCCCGAAACCTGAAAGCACTCGGAGACCCTGTTGATAAAATAATAGCAGCAACGGGGCTTACCGTAGCCCAAATCGAAAAAGCATAATCAGGAAGCTCGCTTGTTTGCGGCTTTCTGCGAACTCGTCACCGCTCGCGGCATTTTTCAACACTCTCCCGACCCCAACAAAAAAGCCCCCTTAACTGCGGGCTTTTTTTTATCCATTTGTTTTGCGCATCTTCAAACGTCGTCGAAAAGTCGCTTTGCCTTCAATAAAAAAATGCATAGGGCGCGTTCTCTCTGTCGAAAAATCGCATTACCCTCAATAAAACATATAGGGCGTGTTCCCTCTGCCGCAAAATCGCCTCGTCTTAAAGGGAGTGCGTGGCAAGTTGCGTTTGCGTCGAGGGAGTGCGTGGCAAGTTGCGTCTGCGTCGAGGGAGTGTGCGGCAAGCTGCGTCTGCGTCGAGGGCGCGCGCGGCAAGCTGCGTCTGCGTCGAGGGAGTGCGCGACAAGTTGCGTTTGCGTCGAGGGAGTGCGCGGCAAGTGCGTCTGCGTCGAGGGAGTGTACGGCAAGTGCGTCTGCATCGAGGGCGTGTGCGTCAAGCTGCGTTTGCGTCGAGGGAGTGCGCGGCAAGTTGCGTTTGCGTCGAGGGAGTGCGCGGCAAGTTGCGTTTGCGTCGAAGGGGGTGTGCGGCAAGTTGCGTTTGCGTCGAGGGAGTGCGCCCCATGCTCGTCTTTAACGGGGTGTCCGCCACACACATCCTCTGCCTCGCCTTTAACGGGGTGTCCGCCACACATATCCCCCTGCCTCGCCCTCACGGTTCTCAAAGATGTTCTCTCACTACACCGCTACCCCCCCCGCACGCACATATAGCAACTTGGTTTTGCGTAGCCTCAAACTTCGTCGGAAAACGCGCTGAAGCCCGCGATTTTCCGCCTCGTTTTCGGACAACGCAAAATCAAATTGCACATACAATCGGCGTGATTTTTTTGCCGTTTTCTAAGCCTTTTAAAAAAATTTCATAAATTTTAGTAAATTTCGTATAAAACCCGTAAAGGTTTTTCCTCCTCATGCCGATATAATAATTGAGGAATATTTTTTATATTCCCGACCCGCACGGATGCGGGTAAAAATATGCGGGCAACGCCCGCAAAATCAAGGAGGAAGAAGTATGAATTACAAATCTTTAGGAAAGAGAATGCTGAGTGTCGTGTTGGCAATGCTTTTGGCAGTGTCAATCGTCGTGTTTGTGCCGTCTGCTACCGCAGAAGCTAACGACATACTTTTCGACATTCCCGTCATCGTACAATCCGACGCTCCCGTCGGTATTGCACCCATGTCGGAAACCTCTCCCGCGTGGAACGACTTTGCTCGCGGCAGAAACCGCGTAACGGTAAACGGCATTACAGCCGAAGTTGTTGCGTGGAACAATACGGCCGGCGCACTTGCACCGGGCGCAGCCGGTTTGGCTGAACGTGCCGGCGGGCTTCCCGCAGGTTTTACCGGCACTGTGCCTAACCGCTCTATGGTTGTACGTGTTTCCGGTACATCCGTGATTGCGACCAGAAACGCAGCCGGTGACGTAACCGCACCCGCAGCCGGTTCACTCCCCACAGGCAGTGAAATCATCCTCTATGCAAGAGCCGGCGACGGCAGAATTGACGTAGTGCGCCACAACGCACACGGAAACATGCAAATAAGAGACTTCGGTCCGATGACCTCTGTTGCAAACTTGGGTCAAAACGGACGCCGTGCATGGACAACAAACGACCATAACGCCGCTGCATGGCACGGCTTTGCCGACCCCATAGCCCCCACCCGTCAGGTACACGGCGGCAACGACTATGTAATCATAGGCTTTGCAAGTGGGCTTACTGTTCCCGCACACGCTAATACTGCCGCCGCTAACAGACATTCCAACACGCAATTCGGCGGAACAGTTACAGGCGCAGGTGCCGGAACATTCAATCCGGGCAACTGGACATGGGCAGGTATTCCCGCCGCTAACAGAAACATCCGCTTGTACATGGGCGTAGTAACCGGTACAACACATCCCGCAGACCCTTATGCTCCGGTAGCCGCCAACTTTGCTATCGCGCAAGCATTGGCCGTAGGCAGTCATGCCATTCCCGCTGCTAACCCTCCCGGTTTCATTAACGCACGCGGCGCAACTCCCGGAACAGGTCAAGGCGGTATCACTGTATTCAGAGAAAACATTATAAGCATTAACGGCATGGCTATAAGAGCTGAAAGTGCCGGTATTTCTCCCAATACAATGAATATAACGTATGTTATGGAAGGTATTGCAACCGAAGCAGGTTCTTATCGCGTATGGTTCTCGCAAAACGGAGCTATGTTCGGCGCAGGCAGACCGAACGTTGTTCCCGCAACCAACGCTGCCGCCGGAACGAATCCCCCGGTTGACGGTGGTTCGGGTGGTGGCTTCGTAGGCCCGTGGAGTTCCAGCCGTCCGAGAACAGGTTCGTACAACGTAAACAGAAATGACCCTGTAAACGTAAGTACGTCATGGGCGTTAGCTGCATCTCGCCCCGGCGCAGCAGTTGTAAGAGCAGAGTTCGGCCCCAACCCGGCACTTGCAGGCGGCGGCGGAAACCTTAACTCAGGCCCTGGTGCTTCAGGTGTTGTTGCAGGCGCAACAGGCGCACTCGCATCCGGCTCTACAACAGCTTTCGTTGTAAACATGGAGCTTAACGGTCAAAACTACGCAGGCGGAAACCACAGATTGGTTCTCAGCAATATCCCCGCAAATCACACCGTTGTTGGTGAAGCCGCAGGTGACGTTACAAGATATTTCCGCACAGAAGCCGGTACAGTATTCGACGAAGAACGTGCTGCTCTTACCATTACCAGGCCCGGCGGCGTAGACACCGCTGCACTGGCAGGTATGCAAATAACGCACACCTTCTACCCCGATGTTCAGTTGTCAGCAGGTCCGGAAACGGGCGTATCCGCAACAGGTCGCGCTCACTTTAACGCTATTTCCGAACTTGTTACCGTTGACGTTACCCTTACCGGTAACTCTGCCGGCGCAGGCGCGTTCAGCGTAGGCCTCGGCGGAACAGGTCTTTCCGCAACAACCACAGCTGACGTGAGAAACTTCAACCTCGGCGTAGGCGCATCTGCTGCTCGCACGATGCGTTGGGTTTTCGACAGCGCAACCCCCGACGTTGCCTCATTTAACCTCGCGTTAAACATCGGCTTCGAAGGCGCACCCGTTCCCTTCACCATTCCCGCCGCAGCTGCGGTAAACGCAGTTACATTAGGCGGAACAGGAACAGTACGCGACGGCGACCTCAACGTTACAATGGCAGTCGGCGGCGGTGCAGCAACACAGGGCGGTTCTTACATGTTCCGTCTTCTGTACGGCGGCACTGAAGTTGACAGCAGAACCATCCGTATCGCTTCAGGCACAACCACCGCCAGAAACCTGAACTCTACAATAGAGCTTACAGACCTTCCCGGCGTAACCGTAGCCGGCGATTTCAACGAAAGTCTGCTCAGCTTGGCAATCGCTTTCATCCCCGACATTTCTGCACTCGCAGTCAACAACGTAAACGCAGAAGGTCGTATCACAATTAACGACAACGAAGGCAATATCCAAGTTACGGTACACAGCCCCCGCGTAGGAGCAGAAGGCTTCTACCGTGTTGCTCTTACCGGAAGCGGATTTACCGCAGCCGAAAATACTCAAATGACACGCTTCGCTGCTCTTGCAAACGTGCGTGAAGTTATGAGCTTCGACGTAGTTATTACCAACGTTGATTTATTCGCAAGCTCGGTAGGTTTGGAAATCCAGTTCTTCCAAGGCGACGCATTCTTCTATGTAATTAACTACAATCGTCAAACAGTTTCTTTCGGCGGCGCGTTTGATGTTTACACTCTGCCGGTTATGGAGCAACCCAGAAATCGTTCGACAGCAGAGTTGGTAAACGGCGTTCTTCGTCCGGTATTTGAACCGGTTGCCGATGTTGCCCACCATCCCGGTGATTCCCTCTCCGGAACACGCGACCAAATTTCTGTTCTCTTCAACAGAAGACCCGACAGATTCAACCCCACCAGAGGTAACTGGTCGCGCACCCTTACCGGCGAAGTGGACATTTCCAGAAACGTTCGCAGAGGCGGTTGGCTCGGTGTAAGAAGAACCGTAAACGGCCAACACGAACTCATTGCAATCATTGAAATCCCCGCAGCACCCATCAACAGACCCTTGAGGGTACACAGAAATAATATTTATGTACCCACAACCGGCGTTTTGGACGGCACTGCTATCGGCGTTACACCGATGAATGAGTTCCTTCAAAACCCCGAACCCCTCGGAACCGGTTACTGCATTGAAGTAAGAATCGGTAACGACAGAGGCTTCGTGCATCGCGACATTCTTCCCACAGAGCGTCTTGCTCCGGGCGAACGTCATGCAATGCCGCACGACGCGATACCTCGCGGTTCACGCGGTACTTTCAGAATTGCTCCCACCGAAACAAACAACTTCATGTGGCATAACGGCGAATTTACCTCCGTTCGTGACATGCTTGCCGCAGGTATTGCAACAACATCATACGGCTACGATGTTGAGCTCGGTGAAGGTAACTTCGGTTCGGCTGTTCTGAGATTCAGAATCCCCAACCAAGGAAACGCACTCAGAACCGACAGAATGGCTGTAACCCCGGGCAGAAACGGCGCAGCCGCTTTCATAGCCAGAACAACCCGCACAACGCAGGTTAAACTCGGTTATGCGCCCGCTGCTCCCGTTCGCTTCGGTTATGACCCCGACGGCGACCCGGTTTACAGAGACGTTGCTGAACCCATTTGGGCTCCGCTTTCTGCAAACCAAACCGTTCACGGCTTGCTTGCAATGTTTGATGACCATCCCGATGCTTGGGTGAACAGACCGGCGGTTGGCACAAACTACGTGTTTGAGTTCCGTGACATCAGAGCAAACAGAGTAATTTCTGCTCCCGCGTTCTTCGTTTGGGATACCGCTGCACTGGAGGCAAGCACGCAAGTATCGGCTTCCATTAACCCCATCAATATTGCAGGCGTAAGAAACGTTGCAAACAACGGCGTTTCACGTAACGCAGGCGTTAATGTTGTTGTTGTTACACAAGGCGGCGTTGCAAGTGCTGCACTTGTTAACGAAGACGTTACAACGTGGTTCCAACCGGCTCTTCCGGCAGGTTTGACCGCTACAGTAACCCGCGTAGCAGGCGCAACCATCAGAATTAACGTCCAAGGTCTTCCCGCATCAACAATTACGGCGACTGATTTCGACAACCAAACCTTTGCGATTCTCATCCCCGAGATTCATCTCCCCGGCGCGTCCGGCGATGTTCTCGCAGCAAATGAAGCAGGCGCAGCAGTAATCAACATCACAATTCCGGCTTGCACGAACAACGCAAACTGCCCGAATTTGCCCTCCGCTTGCGGATGCTACACCCCGACTCCGGGATATGTACCCGGAACACCTGACTTCGACTTCTTTGTACCCGATGCACCCAACTCAGGTGACGTGTATGTACCCGCTGCTCCGGATTACAACGTAGTTGACGATGCTCCGGTAGTTGACGCTCCTGTTGTTGACGATGCTCCGGTAGTTGACGCTCCTGTTGTTGACGATGCACCGGTAGTTGATGACGCACCCGTTGTTGACGATGCACCGGTAGTTGATGACGCACCCGTTGTTGACGATGCACCGGTAGTTGATGACGCTCCCGTTGTTGACGATGCTCCCGTAGTAGGCTACGCTTACTAAAAAATGTAACGCAAATCGCAATACGCGATTTTAAGTAAATGAAAAAGGCTGTTGTTGACCCCGAAACGGGTTGGCAACAGCCTTTTTTTATCAATGCTTCGCCACCAAAAAAACCGCGCCTGCTTGTTAGAGCAGACGCGAAAATCCCTCAAAAACGGAAGAGGCTTCCGGCTTCGAGGGAATGTGTGGCAAGTTACATATGTCCCCGGTGTTTAAATGTCAAGCTCGTTAATTTTTTCTCGCACCAAAGCAACGTCTTCTTGTTCCATTTCGGCTTCCGTTTCGATGATTTCTTCATCAAGTCCGATTATTGTTATGCCCTTGTTGCGCCGTTTGATTTTGTACAGCTTAAAGAGACTTCTTTTTTGCGATACGCGCAAATCCGGATTTGTTTGAGCCACGTCCATACCCCCTTCGCAAATCCCATGTGCTACGGCTTTTTCAAATCGCTTTTCAGGTCGGCGACCACCGTGTCGAGTATTTCGCTGTTTGCGTCTTTGGTTGCGAGTTCCTTCTGCGCAAGCTCTAAATTGCGCATCAACAAGGTCTTGTACGTGTCAAATTGTTCATTCGTCATGCCCATGTTTTCACCGCCCTTCTCAAAAAATTTAAACCGCCGGTGCGGGTTCAGTTGACGCGGGTTCGGTCGGCGGCGGGGGAGGGGATTCCGCTTCCTCAACTATCATGTAGCAATACACGCATCCTTCAAACACAACGCTGAATTCCGCAAATTTCGGGCTTTTCTCATTGTTGAAGCAGAAAACGGGGTGGTTGGTAAACAGCGAGAGCTTTAACAGCTCCTTGAAATCGGAAATTGCGTTTACCTCCATATATTCGCGCCGCATGGAGGACGAAACCATAACAATCTCGTTAGTGTACTTTTTGAGCAGCTTGTTGACCTTTCTGTCGTGCGACCCGGCCACGCCCTTTATGAGCTTCGAAATGCGGTTTGTGATGCGCGTACCGGCTTGCCGGAGCTTTCGACCCGCCGCAACAATAAGCCGCCCGCCGCCGACGCTCAAATACAACCCGATGGCGAAAAGGGGCAGAAGCAGCAGTCCGAAATAAATAACAAACTCTTCGGATACGTTTTCGTTTTCGATGATGCCCTCCATGAAGTCGATAATTACGTCGGGCGTGGCATCGTCGTCCAAAATATGCTCAAACATTACGCGGGTATCAAGCCGCCCGGTGGCGGTGCGCGACGGCGTACCGGTTGTGTTGAACGTGAACGAATCCCTGCGCAACGGCACAATAAGCGAGCGGGAAATCGACTCGTCGATGCTGTAATCGCGAACAAATATTCGGTGCGTGAAATTAACTTCGAGGTCGGCCGAGGTGTTTATGAGCTGACCCGTGCCGAAAGCGAGTTCGGTAACGAGGTCGTCAACGATTTCCAAAAATTCCTCGAGGTGAATCCGAACAATTCCGCCGGGTAAATCGCCGTCTGTAATAACCAAATCAAGCCCCATGTTATGGGCTTCTTCGGGGCAATCGTCCCAGTCGGGCGGGTGTTCCTCCATAAACCAATCCCAATCCAAGGCCTGAACGTGCTGCCTGTCGCGGCGCACGTTAAAATTGTAAGCAACAAGCGTGTTTTCCAAGTCCTCAAAATCTTCCTCAAGCAGGAAAAGCTCTTGGAACACAACGCCGCCGCCGGCACCGTCGCGACGAATAGTCAGCGTTGCGGTTGCCGTAAACCTGTACGCGACATTAACCGGGCGGTTAAAAGTTGCGCGAAAACTGCTTTTCGCCTCAAGAAAATCCGTAAAATATGTGAGGTACTGAATATCCGGCGGTTGCGGGCCGGGTTCGAAAATAAAATTATCGCGATAATGTACGGTCGAAATTAAGTCGCTGTGCATGTGGGCATTTACCGTTTGCCCCGGAACGATGGCAATCTCTCTGCCCCAGAAATAATAGTACGCAACAAAAAGAATTGCAGCCATGCCCGCAGCGCAAACAAGCGCGATTAAAATTCGGAAAACAATTTTTACATATTTCATAATTATCAAGCTCCGCCTATCTTTAATCCGCAACAAACGCATGAACACCCAAAACCGCAGGGCTTCGCCCCGCACCCCACAAACTTTTTGAAAAAAGTTTGACAAAAACTTTCTTAAAAATCGTGCTTCGCACGATTTTTGATAATTTTTGCCCCGCTTTTTTTAAAAAGCGGGTGGGGGTTTGGGCTGTCCCCCGGCAAAGCCGGGTCGCGTCAGCGAGGCCGCCCGGCCAACGCGCGTAGCGCGTGAGAGGGGGCGAAGCCCCCAAAATCATGCGTTTGTCGTGGTCTATTGTCCTACTAATTGATGTGTCCAAACACGGGGCATTCCCAAATGCCTGAAACTGCCGAAAACAATGCCGTTTACCTGGTCGATTCGAACCGGCATTGTATCGGGGCGTTCGTTGGCATCGCCCTGCGTGACAAAATAAAGTTCGCCGAAAAAGTCGGTGCGAACCTCAATTACGCGGTGCATCACCGCCATGTTTCGTTCATTTTCGAACAGTATTATATCACCTTCGTTAATTTCATCAAAGTTTCGCCGTACCAGCGCAACCGAGCCTCTTTCAATCGTGCCGGTCATGCTGCCCGTGAGAACAACCGACGGCGAAACCGGAAAAACGCCGAAATTAAACGCCAAAAAAAGTAACACAAGAGCAAACGTGCCGATGTGTCGCCTCAAAAACGGCTCTTGAAGCTCGCGACGTTTTTTTCCGTGTTCCGGCATAAAATTTCGGTACAGCATAATTACGGTAAATAAAATCACCTGCATGAACAACGCCCAAACTTCGTTAGGCACGGCGGGCAAAGCCGGCATTAAAACCGGCGAAAGAATAAACACGCCCTTGAGCAAAAGCAACGCCGAAACCGGCCCGTCAATCGCCATGTACGACAGCACTACGTTCAGCACAATAATCGGCGCAATTACGGTGAAAAAAACTTCCGGGCTTGTAAAGTTGTTAATTTGCACAAAAATAAAAACAACGGTTATAAGCACAATCACCGGAATTTGTTTATTTGCCTCCCGAATCAAACGATGGCGCAAAACTTCGGCAAGCAGCGCGACCGGCGCGAACATTAACAGGTTATCGAACCACCTGTCCATATTCGGCACCATCATATTTCGCGAAAAGCCGAAAAAAATTCCCATCAAAACAAACAAGGTTATGTACATCGCAATACCGAACGAAACAATAAGCATTGCGTGTTGCCCCTTGTAAAGCGGGCGGCTGTCGCGCCCCTTAACCGCGCATATCAAAATCCACAAGCCTGCGTAAATAACGGGGTTAAGCACACGAAAAAAAGCCGCTGTGTGAATATTCGTCAGCAGCGTAAAAACCGCATGAGCTATGGATATTATCGCCAAAATGATGAATACCATAAATCCTCCCGACTATAAAATACCCGGATGCGTTGGTAATTAACCGCACCCGGGCATTTTGGTTTGCAAAAAAGTTTAGATTAGGGAGTAACTACCGGAGGGGCCGGGGGAGCGATGTCACCGATAATGAACGGGAACTCAATGGTGAAAGTAATCGGCTCGCCTGCGATGGTTTCAACGTGAACGTCCTCATCCCAGATAAACGCCATACCGAACCGTGAAGATGTTTGGTTTGCGAAGAAGGTGTAGCCGTCTACGTCTTCAAAGTCGAGTGTTCCGTCGATTGCGTCAACAAAACCTTCAATCATAACGGGGTGAACAAGAAGGGGGTTGCCGTTTACCATAATCGGGTTGCCGTAGGTGTCGAAATCTTGCATACCGCTGATTTCGATAACGGGGGCTTCAAATTCAACCGGCAAATTTCCGTCGTTAAGGAAATCGAAGGAAATATTTACTTGGTCGCCGGGTGCTCTTAAATCTACAACAATTGACATAGACTGTCCCGCGTTTGTAATTGTAGCGGTTGCTGTAGAGCCGAAGGGTGAAGTGCCGTAGCTGCGGACGCTGTTAATAATCGCGCTTAAATCCGCTGATGTTGTTGCTGTACCCGAGAAGTCAATTACGCCGGTAACCGCAGCGTATGTAACGCTGGCAGCCAAAATTCCGGCATAGAGAAACGCACATACGGTCAGCATTCTCTTTCTGAGTCGTAAGTTTTTCATTTTGAATCTCTCCTTTAAATTTTTTTATGATTATGAGCTTTCGCCTAAATCCTTATTATTCGCCTCCACCGGAGCTTTCCGAACCGCCGCCGGAAGAGTCGCCCCCACCGGAGCTTTCCGAACCGCCGCCGGAAGAGTCGCCCCCACCGGAATCGGATGAACCACCGCCGGAAGAGTCACCCCCGCCGGAATCAGCCGAACCGCCGCCGGAAGAGT
>Ga0123355_10008453_pt1 | contig 15556 bp, 5 predicted proteins | sample TergutEmb28metaG_3_FD_89872 | JGI IMG/M metagenome (GOLD analysis project Ga0123355, IMG submission 89872) | Embiratermes neotenicus P1 segment gut microbial communities from Petit-Saut dam, French Guiana - Emb289 P1 | ecosystem: Host-associated > Arthropoda: Insects > Digestive system > Gut ... | reverse complement strand
TTAAAATGCTCCTACATGTTTCGATCACACGATCATCCTCAGGGAGCATGTATTTTTCCTTGCTAAAGTTATAATTTAAAACATTCAGTGAATTAATTCATTATGTTAACTTTGGTGTTGTGGCAGCATGTCGTGTTTTGTGTGTGTGTGTGTGTGTGTGTGTGTGTGTGTGTGTGTGAGCCGTACGCTGTTTAGAATTAGCCTGGTTATGGTTGTGCGTCGTATGCTGTGCAGCGTGAGATAAGTTATATGTCATTATTTTACCAGAAATGATTAACAAAGTTGGGTTTGTAAACCAATGTGAACAATGTCAAATATTTCTCAGAAAACCTCCCAGCACCCTCCTATTTTAAACGCCTAACTGAATCACAACCATGGTTCTGTATACCCTTGTCTTATCGTACGTAGAAGTTGTATGCCATGATCTCTCCATAGCAAGGTTTCCTCTTCATACATTTTGCTATTCTCCAGCTGTCACTAACAGCGCCACCGTATTATATTCTTCTCGATTTAATTTCCCAGTTCAGTTCACATAATACCGACTGATTTACAATGGGTCTCATTTGATACCTTTAACATACACAAGACTGTAGTGCGCGCTAAAACGTTCTTATGTGGGTTAGAAATATTTGCAAACAATTCATTAAATTTTATGAAGAGAGTGCTGAAAGTTCACAGAACCGTACTCTTTCCTGTATCTGCCCTGCTTCTCTATACTGAAATGTTCTACAACGTATACACACATCGTAGCGCTGTTATTCCGTAATCGAACATTGATCGGTCCAGTAATGGCAATCCGGTTTGCTGTTACAAACACATGGGACTGAAACCATGCGTCGCTCTAGGCAATTTTGAAAACTATTGGTAACCCTGAGGGGGATCCATCGTGATGAATATATCAGTGATACCGCCCGAGGAAGCTTCGTGGGGTATAAACTGTTTGGCACAGATAGACTGCTGTTACTTTCACTACTTTGAGTACTGACAGTAACAAGGCATCGAACTGCTTTCTCTACAGTTACTTCTATACTACACGCATATAATTATTTAATTACACACACCAAAAAACGCGCGCCCACACACACACACACATATATATATATATATATATATATTATTCAAGAAGTATAAAATTTACCTTAAAACAAAACGCTCCTACATGTTTCGATCACACGATCATCCTCAGGGAGCTTATATTGTTCCTTGCTAAAGTTATAATTTAAACCATTCAATGAATTACTTCGTTATGTTAACTTTGTTGCTGTGGCAGCATGTCGTGTTTTTGTGTGTGAGTCGTATGCTGTTTAGAATAAAAAAATGATAAAAAACCAACACAGTATATAAATTAACAGTGTTGCAATTTTAAATAACAATATCATCTGTGATTTTAAATTAACGAATACTCCCAATTCTCCATAATGAGGTATCATTATCCCTTCTATCACGTCATACGAATTGCAGTCTGAGGTTGGAATCCCAGTAGGACAAGAGATTCTTCTTTCCCTTAAAAGGTCCAAACCGGCTGTGGGGCCCACCCAGTCCCTCTTATCAGTAGGCACCGTGGTTCTTCTTCTGGGGTAAGCGGCCGGGAGGCCAAGTTAACAACTCACCTCCATCTAGTTCCAAACTTAAGAATGATTGGACCTGTAAGTCTACGCTCCCCCACGTGGCTTCGCGACACAGAAAAGTAAAACTTACATTACCCAATTAATAGCTGTCTAAACAAGACACAAATGACACGTCACTTGTGCTAAATTTGTGTCTTAGAAAAGTATTTTATACTTCTACCAGCAGGAAGTTCATTATAAGGGATCTTTCACAGCAATTTTAGTACAAAAGGCTCCAAGAAAAGACCTTTAACAGCACTGCTGGCGCGTGGCCTATGATATTACATTTTCGCTGTAATTAGGGTAAAAAATTAATGAACAGAATTCTGAGAAATGAAATTTTGATATACAATCAAAATCCAGGAGGTTCTCTGGAAGATTTTTTTTTTTTAATCTTTTGTTACTTCCAAGAAAGCTAACGTTTATACAATTAGCTAACAACGTATCCTGTATGGTTTTAAAACACTTAAGGTTAGAATACGACACACTTGTTATCTATTAATGTAATGATTACACCAAATCTTATCGCTGTACCGTGCATTTTGTTACCTATAAAGTTCACACACCAACAAATGTACTGTTTATTAAACTTGACAAAGTTTTAAAATTTACATTAAAAATAACTACTTGCTTCTACATGTTTCGGTCTACGACCATCATTAGGGGGCCTTCACTAGAGCCTAGCTAAAGTTATACTTAGGTTAAGATTCGGTAAAACCTAGGCCATTAAACGTTATGCCACACCATAGCATAACATATATGACGTAGATTTTACCGAATCTTAACCTAAGTATAACTTTCGCTAGGCTGTAATGAAGGCTCCCTGGTGATGGTTGTAGACCGAAACATGTAGGAGCAAGTCAAAGTGATTTTTGATGTAAATTTTAAAACTTTGTCAAGTTTAATAAATAGTGCATTTGTTGGTGTATGCACTTTATAAATCACACAAATTTGCACAGGTAGCGATACTGTGTCCAAGAATCGGCAGTGAAATTCAGATGCGCTCCAAATTCACCACACAAACATTACAGCTGCTGAAGGAAGTTCACGCGGAAAGAGAGAGAGAGCCAGTGGGCGGAAAGGATAATTTGTACTTGTATTTCCTACTTGTTTATCCTAGAAAAGGATTATGTTTATTAACCTTCTAGCGCCGGAAGTATTTTTTTTTTAATTTTAGCACACTCTGTATATAAAATGTGAATAAAACAGGAACCAAATGCGTTAGAATTATAAAAAAAATGCATTTTGAAGGAAAAAAACGGACAGTATATACCATGTTTAAAATATTCAGTACCTGTATTTGTTGAATAAATATACAAAATGCAACGTTTAGTAGTTAGCGGTGCGGTGCGACTACTATAGAGGTCTTTAAGCGTCAAAGGGTTAAAGGAAAATCCTTCACAGCATTACTGATGGTGCTGCCCCCTTTGTCGTCATGTACAATGCTTTGCTAAAGCTTAGAAAGCATGCTACAGCAAAACAGTACAGTGTGGAAGTGTGAGCGTGTTTGAGGCATGAATTTTTGTTTTGCAATGTGTGTTTTAACGTGACCTAAAACAGTGCTTTTGTAAAGCCTAGTGCAAGTTATCAACAGGACTCAGTCAGATAGGCTGCGTTAAATAGCAGTTTTTTTTCAATTGTTATTGAATTTCAAAAGTACCCAGATATTCTGAGGTTCAGGTCCATTATTAGTAAACTGACGATGATACCAACCGTTGTCACATCTCACTGCACAAACTCGAATGAATAGGGTAGTTCCGGGAAGTGAGGAAAATTTTTATTTTACAAAATGAATTTCCATCTAGTATTGTGTCAGCACTGTTATGTATCCAATAAATTAAAATATTTCCGTACTCTTTTCTTCACTTCTTTTCAAGATGGCGGAATGCAAAGTACAAGGTGGTTCAAATATGACCAGGACTGATTTGTATGTAAATCTGGCGACATCAGTCCCGGTCATATTTGAACCACCTTGTACAAATTGAGCAATTGTAGGCACAAAAAGATAGGAATATCGTTCTTAAAGGTTTTTCGAACAGGCAAAAGCACTGGTCATGTAGCAGACCTTAAGGGTTCCTGGATTGTCCGGGACGTTGCACGGTGTGGGCTTCTTGTTACCTATGTTCCGGGACAAAATACCGCGTCCATCTTTACATACCAAGCAATCCAAATACAACGAACATTCCTGAGTTGTAGAATAATTGCTCAGGACAAATGTGTAAATGGGACATTGTTAGAAGTTAGGAAGGTAAAGTGCACCCTTGTACAGGCACTGAGGCTCTGTACAGGTCGTACGGCCCATAGGGGGAGTAGAGATATAGCGCTACTCTTTCTTGGCCACGTCACTAGAAGGGGTGAGGGGTCAGCGTCATGCTCCGGCCGCTCTTTACTCCCGGCAAAGACCCGGTACCCATTGTACAGGAGGTTGGGTGGGCTCCAGGACCGGTCTGAACAGGTGCGGAAAATCTCTCCCCAACTGAGATTCGATCCCCGGACCGTCCAACCAGTAGCCAATCGCTATACCGACTATGCTATACGGCTCACGAAAATGTTAGAGCTTTTACATAATTCGAAACGGCATTTCTCTTTGGACAGTAATCCGAACAGGCAAAATAAATATTACAGTCGAAGTACCAGACTTACCAATATTCGTATCCGGACAATCCTGCAGCCACTCAATACGGCACACTAGTTGCCTTAGATTTTGCGGCAATATTTACCCTATCTTATCATTTACGAGTACACATAAGAGGTTACACCTGTCTGGTAGATCGAACAGCGCAGCTAAGATGGTAAAGCAGCCCCGTGTGTTATTAAACATCACAACAAGACAGTAAATTAAGGAGTGGCTGTGTAATTCCGCGTAACATTATCCTTAGCACTACAAGCGCGCAACTTCAGCTCCAGCCACTTGTGTCCATTCAATACGACGCCGGATTGGTCCCAGATTTCGTCTGATGATTTCAAGGAGACAAAAACTTTGTACCTTCAGGGAATCAGAATCTGAACGTTCGGTCGCCCAAACGACGTGCCGTTTCACTTCAGGCGAGGTTCCATGAAATTACACTTTTTTGATGACGGAAATGGAACTAGCTTCGGTAAAGGTTTGTGAGGTGGGTCTGTGCGTCAAGCAAGCACCAGACAATGTACCGTGTCTACTTTTACTACTTTACACTAATTCAAATCTTATCTCTGACTTTTCTAGTAGAATCGCATCTATACTGTGTTTTCCACGACTGTATGTCTTTCTCTCAGAATGGGATTCGTCCCCGTACGGCTGAATAATTCTAAAGAATGCTTCGTTAGCAAATGTACGTAATTGTCAGCAGAGGTAGCCGTACAAAACGGAACGAAAGGCGAGGACTTCCAAGTACTAATATGGTGCCTCGTAACACTTTGTACACCCACAGAAATATCAGTTCTCTGCTTAAGTCAACGGGCTGGGTAGCTCAGTCGGTATAGCGACTGGCTACGGGCTGGACGGTCCGGGGGTCGAATTCCGGTGGGGGCGAGATTTTCCGCACCTGTCCAGACCGGCCCTGGGGCCCACCCAGCCTCCTGTAAAACGGGTACCGGGTCTTTCCCGGGGGTAAAGAGCGGCCGGGGCGTGACGTTGACTCCTCACCCCCTTCTACTGCCGTGGTCAAGAAAGAATAGAGCTATACCTCTACGCACACTATGGGCCGTACGGCCTATAGAGAGCCTCTGTGCCTGTACAAGGGTGACCTTTACCTTTTTACTTACTTAAGTCAAAGACAGAAAATAAAAATTATTTTTGCCGTTACTTAACCTTTCAACTTCAAATATTACACAGCAATGAACGAGGTGTGATGCGCTATTATGAATGACAAGGTGGACAGGCCACGACGGGTAGCGATAAACGCTTGGTGCAGGCGACATCGAACGTTTATCAGCGTCACTGAGGGGGAAAAAAAAGTAGTTACATTCCGAGAACTGAACCTGAGATCCATAGAGGAAAAAAACGCCCTGCAGAGTGACAGTACTTGAATTGTGTATAACGCGAGACGGAGATATGAATGTCTGTGAATTTGTTCTTAGGTACTACATGCGCTATTAAAAAGGTTTCTATCAGGTAAGTTTTTTTCAGGAAACTCCAATAAGCCAGGTCTGAGGTTCTCCTGACAGTTTATGTATAAAGTCAACTTTCTATCGAAAGGTAGCGATAGGTATTCCGGGACTAATTTACACAAACTGTGATGTTTTGCTGACCGTGCATCTGAGTGTAACCTTAGTAATTAACCAACTTGATGCATAAAATCTTGTTTTATAATAAGCTTATTATATTCCTCTACATGTTTTGAGCACTTTGTGCTCATAATCAGGAGGTCAAAATTGTATTATACAACATACGGTATCATTACACTCAGTACGTGGCCGTCCCGTGCACAGGTGCACCGGACGGCCACCTACAGGTGTGATGATACCATATGCTGTATAATACAATTTTGACCTCCTGATGATGAGCACAAAGTGCTCGAAACATGTAGAGGCTTATAATAAACTTATTATAAAACAATTATTTGTGCATCAAATTGGTTAATTACTAAGATTAATTTACACAAGTTTAGAAGAAACTGCCTACACTCATCTTGAATAATCTTTATTTTGAAGGCTTCAGCTTTATGCTCAACGTGGGTTAACCAATGTAAGAACATTGTCACATTCCCCCCCTGTTCATTAACCTCCTACCGAAATACACATGTGGCTTCGTTATGAGAAATACGACAAAACAAGTTGTCATAAAAATATGCAAATTTACTGTATTATAAACAGCGTATCCGCCTACATATTTCGGCCACCTATGGTGGCCATCTTCAAGGAGGGTTTCTTTGAAGGATGTATTACATGGAACGTCAAAAGAATTAAAAATATGAAATGTTGCGTTTCGAATAAAAGTTTAAAATCTACGCTGGAGTACAAACTATTGATAAAACCATCCAAAATTAATTTTGTCGATATTTTATATATATTTTAGAAATCAAATTATTTCGATGTTCTATGTGACTTATCATTCAAAGAACACCTTCCTGAAGATGGCTACAACTGGTGGCCGAAACATGTAGGAGGATATGCTGTTAATACAATAAATTTACGTGTATATATATGCACTTGTTTGTCGTATTTGTCATAATGAATCATCAGTACATGGTCATGAATCATAATCATGGACATACCTGAACCCTTCATTTCTCTCAATGCGTTTTCGCTTGCAGAGACTGGTAATAACGTCTAGTGACAACATAGCAAGCAAGATACATAGAATTTGATGGAAATGGAAGATAAGGTTTCTCTGTGTGTGTGTGTGTGTGCGTGCGTGCGTGTGTGTGTGTATGTGTGTGTTCCTTACACCGACTGTGGGAAATTACAATGAATTTCTTTCAACGCATTAACGAAAGTGTCATTGTTACATTAACAAATGAGAAGCACAAAGAGTATTCAAAAGTTCTGTGATTTCCCTTGCGATTGTGTAATGCAATAGAGCGAGCAAAGGGCTAAGAAATAACTGGTCTGGGGCTCCCACTCTGACACAGCGTTGATTTTAACTTGGTCTTTCTTTTGATGTTTGTGTAACCGTGCATCATTGATACAATAATATAAACAGCCCATCTAGATGCAACACTAATAATTTTATTAACAATTTCAACCAGCTTAGCATGTTTCAAGCGATAATTTCACCCAACTTCAGAAGCACTAGACTGCGCTTACAGCTTGTGGTATAAAGCACCGACGATGCTGCCTGCAGGCAGCATCGCCGGTGCATCGTGTTGCATCTAGTTGGCTGTTTATGTTATTGGTCTTTCGCGTCGGTATCTTGTATAAACTAGATGTGTTGCCGCTCTCTCCCGCCAGAACACTCTGCCTCGACTTACAGCATCTCATTAGTCAGGTATTACACTTTAACGCGATTCACACTACATTTTTCTGCAAAGCTTAAAGAACGTAGGCCTCTTCGTCTAGTTTTCCCAACACACAAGAATAGGATTAAGGAACACAGTGATAATTTGTGTAATAAAAACTAACTTGATGCACTGTTTATCCTCAGTTTATTTCGTCAATCACCCCTACATGTTTCGGTTACGTATTTGTAGCCCATCATCAGGAGGTATATTGTTTATAAACACAACATTTGGTATGTCTTGTGGTTTTTACTTGACTGTTTGTTGGCTGGCCAACAGAGGATAAATAGTGCTTCAAGTTGGTTTTTACACAACATTCAATGCTTCATTTCGAGAAGTTTATATAAGCATGTTTTAGTGATAGATTACTAGAACTAAAGACACTAACCCAAGCAAACTGGGAAGACAAAATAGTTTCGACCACAATAATTACATTATTTAATAAGTAGTAATATCTATAAACAACAGCCAATTGTTAGTTAAATCAATTATTAAGTTTACAATTACTTTTCTCTAAATAATAATGTACATTAATATAAGAAAACCAAAACAGTGTTACGGTGTGATGGAGTGTGTTGCTAATAAAAACTATTTTAAAAAAATACACAGATACATCGAGATGCAGATCAACAAAACATAAAAAGTGATAACAAATATAAAAATAAAACATAAATTTTGTAGACACAATTAAGCACGTCTCTCAGTTTTTTGTGTACGGGTTCGAAATTTTTTTTTAAGATTTCGAAGCAAGTTTAAAGCTGTACTGAGTCAAATAGGATTTGTATCATGCAAGCGAAAAAAAGAACAGATTTAACGGTATTTTAGTTGCCGTTTTCAACTAAGTATAAAATCATACTGAAAGGAAAATCACTACTGTGTATGGAAATGAGAACGTACCACAATTGTGGAGAAGATAAACATGCACAAGATCTTACTCTCTGTCAGTGAACAGGCGGGACGGTACGATAATGTTCATTTGACTTTTAAACACTCTGTAAGTGACGGTTTGTAACGCATTCATCGGCCCCTATATATATATATATATATAGCCAATTAGCTGTAATTTGTGAACGCGACAATGAAACTTCCGGCTCCAAAAAAATCAGGACTTGCCCGTGATATAAGGGTCACTACTAATTTCTGGTGGGCCGGGTAGCTCAGTCGGTATAGCGACTGAATACGGGCTGGACGGTCCGGGATCGAATCCCGGTGGGGACGAGATTTTCCGCCCGTCCAGACCGGCCCTGGGGTCCTCCCAGTCTTCTGTAAAATGAGTACCGGGTCTTTCCCGGGGATAAGTGCGGCCGGGGCGTGCTGCTGACCACTCACCTCCTTCTAGTACCACGGTCATGGAAGAGTAGAGCTATATCTCTACCCACCCTCTGGGTCACACCGGGTCTGTAACGGGAAAACTTTAACTTTACTTTTAATAATTTCTGAGGTACAATATGGACCTTGAATAATTTCAATTGAAAGTTAAGGTACATCGTCCTGCAAGAAAAAACGTTGTCCGCTACTGCAACTGAAATGTATCATCAATGATGGGTATTACATTGCAAACAATCAATTATACGAACATGTTCCTTGCAGTTTAGTTCGCCAATTTACCTCACTTAAAATATACTTTTCTCCTCAAAAATGTCCGGGTTTTTAAGGGTCAGAATCTGTTACTGGTTCGCTGGAAACAGCAGTTCTTCATTTTAAGTCCACACTCCGTACGTCCGCATGACTTCCTCTTGTACCCGCACTCGAAGGAGCAGATTCGTCGGAACATTTTTAGCCCTTTGAAACCCAACGAACTTACATATATCAACTACCGCAGTCTTCAGGGGCGCTGTCGTTCCGCACATCGTATTTACATGTTGCGTTTGGTTATCAGAACGACGATTTTGGATTCAGAAATATTAACTGAATTTTGATTTGTTAAAGTTGTTTAAATATTTGGGAACAACTTTAACAAATCAAAATTCTATTGCGGAAGAAATTAAGAGCAGATTGAGGTCAGGAAATGCTTTCTATCATTCGGTGCAGAATCTTTTGTCTTCCAGGTTGTTATCCAAAAATTTAAAGATCAAGATATATAGAATTATAATTTTTCCTGTTGATTTTTATTGGTGTGAAACTTGGTCGTTGATATTGCGGGAGGAAAGGAAGCTGAGGGTGTTTGAGAATATGGTGTTAAGGAGAATATTTGGACCTAGGAGGGACGAGGTAACGGGGGAATGGAGGAGATTGCATAACGAGGAACTAAATGATTTGTACCCCTCACCCAATATTGTGCGGGTCATAAAATCGAGAAGAATGAGATGGGCTGGGCATGTGGCGTGTATGGGTGAGGAGAGGAGGTGTATAGGGTCTTGCTGGGGAAACCGGAGGGAAGTAGATCAATGGGGAGACCTAGGCGTAGATGGGTGGGTGATATTGGGATGGATCTCCAGGAGGTGGAATGTGGGTATATTGACTGGATTGGACTGGCCCAGGATAGAGACAGGTGGCGGACGCTTGTGAGTGCGGTTGTGAACCTTCGGGTTCTGTGAAATGCGGGGAATTTCTTGACTAGCTGCAAACCAGTTAGCTTCTCAAGAATGACTCTGCAACATGGAGTAAGTAAGTAAGTAACTGATAGATCTGTGTCGTGGGAACGGACACTTTTCTCTACGAAGCCAGAGCTGAGTATTTTATATGATTTTCATAAATTACAACCATCAAAAGATTCAACGCAAACTGAACACCGTGATTTTCGTTTTTTACTACTGTACGTATTTAAACAGCGCGATGTGTGTGAGGAGTCTCGACTTGGATTTACGTTTTGTGTCGCTTTGCAATAACTCATGCAACTAAACGATTCTATCTACAATAATATAATTTACATGACGTGAAAAACGGTGCTGACAGTGAGGGTTCTGTCGGTATTCAGTGACACTTCATGTTATGGTAGCACACAGGTATAAACAGTCATTTCCATGCAATTTATATAAAAATTAAGAATAAACAAATATCAGGTCTTGATAATTCAACATATCTAGGTGGCCTGCATGAGGAATTTGTCCCCTTGAAAATTTAATTTATGTGGCCATAATCTGATAAAATTAAGCTGAAGAGCCGTATGGGACAAGGAAGTTCAAGCTGCTGCATTCACTTGAATTTCGCCTCAAGATTCCTGAAGTCTTAGACACTGAGCAAGGACTATGAATAATTTTAATATAACTCATCCCCATTTTGTAACAGTATGCTGAACAGCATATAGTGGTAGCCTAAATTTATTTTCGCCGCGACGTTATATTTGTGTTAAGTCATAGTTATGAAAGATTCAATTGCTTAGCGGACAAAGGAAGCTTCATTCAGAGATCCCCATTAATTTCCAATTCAGGCCCTGTGTGTAAGTTTCCATGCATGTGTTTGCCATATTAAACTAGTGAACCACTCGTCATTTGTCACTGAACCGGATTATTCCCTGAAGGATTCTGACAATGATGGATTCAATAATGCGTCAAGTTTCTGGACATTGGTCAATGTCTGAAACGTAATTAATAACCAGTACTATTGTGTAGTTGCACATAGTCTAGCGCCAAGGAGATAATTTCATATTGTAATAGTAATGCTATTACGTATAAAATCACAAGTTAAAAAAAAAAAGTTACTGGTTTTCTTTCAGGCACATGCTACAGACGTACCGAAACGAATATTACGGCAATTCAAGGAATTTTTATTGTTATTTCTTGAACTTACTCTCTGTTACCATTTTACAGACTCGCAATGCGATGACAAAGGTATAAAATTAACATAAATAACATCATCCTATGTTCGAAATTCGATATAGGGTAAGTAACAGTTTGACAGCTTAATTTGCAAACCACCAGTGTCTGTAAAAAATTAGTAAACACTACAAATAATTTAGCTCAGTAATTAACTAACCTGATGCACAAAATGTTTGTTTTACAATAACTTTATTTCATGCCTCTACATGTTTCGAGCACATGTGCTCATCATCAGGAAGTCAAAATTGCATTACACAGCCTCTGGTATCATCAAACTTATAGGTGGCCGTCTCGTGCACAGGTTGAGAGAGCACCAGACGGCCACCTATAGGTGTGATGTTATCAGAGGCTGTTTAATGCAATTTTGACTTCCTGATGATGAGCACATGTGCTCGAAACATGTAGAGGCATGAAATAAACTTATTGTAAAACAAAAATTTTGTGTATCAAGTTGGTTAATTACTGAGATAAATATACTGAGATACACGGTCAGCAAAACGTCAAACAAAAAACTACAATTATTTATCATCGTAGACGACATCTAGGAAGTGACCACAAGAAAATAAACTTCATAACATTTCCTAACTGAAATAATTGTAAAACAGCGAAGTATTTGGTTATTGAGACAACAAATTTTTCTTTATTGCGTATAATTAACATTTCTAAGTGAATGTGTCACAAAAGTATGAAGGCAGGTTTGTGATTCACTTAGTTTTATTCATCAAAATGTTTAAAAATATATGCACTAAGTGTTCCTATAATCTCATAGTTTATTGGACCGTGCATCATTGTGATAGTTGAAGAATAAAAGACCAGCTTGAAGTCACTTGCTATTTTATTTCACTTCTTATGTGCTCAACATGTTTCGGACTTCAGGTTTCAGACTGCAACAAGGATACCACTCCAACCAAACCAAACTGAAACTCCAACACATATCGAACCAAGAACAAGACGACCAATGTCGTAATTCAACAGAATAGTCGCACGCTCCTGATGATGGACATATTAATGTCCGAAACATGTTGAGCACATAAGAAGTGAAATAAAATAGCAAGTGACATCGAGTTGGTCTTTTATTCTTCAGTTCCTATAATCTTTCTCTGACGTCACACTATTTTCCATTAATGTGTGTGTGATAACTATATGAAAATGATTCTGCAGCACATTGCTATTTGCTGCTTTCTGAAGTATTCCACTTACTTACTTACTCCATGGTGCAGAGTCCTTCTTGAGAAGCTAACTGGTTTGCAGCTAGTCAATAAATTCCCCGCATTTCACGGAACCGGAAGGTTCATTACCGCACTCACAAACGTCCGCCACCTGTCTCTATCCTGGACCAGCCCTATCCTGTCCATATACCCACATCCCACCTTCTGGAGATCCATCCTAATATTATCCACCCATCTACGCCTAGGTCTCCCCAGTGGTCTCCTTCCCTCCGGTTTACCCACCAAGACCCTATCCCCCCTCTCCTCATCCATAGAAATATTCCACTATTAACTTCAAAGTCACACCCACCAGCATTCGAATACTGCGTGACGTAAACATATTGAATATCCTAGGTTTAGGTCACTGTTCATGGTTTTCACATGCAGTTAGCTCTCAAAACGAAAAAGGAAATCGCCACTTGGGTTTAGAAGCGTGGAACATTTGAGTGTCACTTTATACTTTACGCAGTGCGGCATGATTAGTGTATAGCTGTGGAGTGCTGTGAATGGTCACGTGACATCAGTACCTGATTGAGAGACGGATGATTGGTCAGTCAGTGAAACAGACGAATTACACGTGTCAACCCTAGAACGCAACGAAACGAAATACTATCACACCCCATTATCTGGTACTGCGTGGTTTCCAACAGGCACAACCCACATCTACTGTCGGTATTTGATCCGTTTCAAAGTGCTAGCTGTACGGGTCTGATTTAAAACCATGCTGATCATCATAGCCATAGACCTATGTAATCTCACCATACAAACTTCTCCCTTTCATTTAAAAAGCACACATTCATTATCAGTGGCAAAATTTACAGTAGAGTGTTTGGAAATGCTTTTTTTAGGTTTGTTTTATTTATCCCGAAATTGAAAAGGTCTGTAACCCAAGGTTTAGAACCATGAAGGTCACCAAGTAATCATGACGTAGATTTTAAGGCCTTTGAGTCTGGAGGCCAAAATCGATTTATATATCGATTACACGCGGTAGCAACATAGTATCTTTTCTTTCTTATCTAATCACCGACAGCTGAATGAAAGAGGTACGATAAAGTAAACACAAAACACTTTAATCAACACGTAAAGTTATATGTAGAATACGTAGAATATAGAAGATAGTAACTTTACTGACCTTCATTGTGTGCATTATAATTAATTTAGCGTTACGTAGCTGTATGTACGTTTAGTGTAGTATGTTACATTATTATTATTATTATTATTATTATTATTATTCGATATGGATGGTACACTTATCCTTGCACACATCAAGAAAGAATATGACGAGGTTAAGATATACCTTCACTCATTTTCAACTTGGCAATCTAAACAAGAGGCTTGGTGGATCCCACAGCCGGTCAGGAAACTTGGAGAAGACCAACCTTATACCTCGTTTTGGGAAAGGAACCGCAATTACTCAGTCCTATAGCCTGTAACCTAGTTACCATAGCAACTGCGCTATTTGGGCTGCAATATAAGTAATCTCCAGTAACGTGCAAAATTAACGTATCTTACTAAATAGATTCTCACGTATAAAGGAATCATACTGGTAGTTAAGAGCGAGCAGTCTGTGTTAGTGAAAATACGTGCAATACCATTAAGTTATTAGTTCCACGGACAAGACAAATGTTGACAAACTAATAGGACTTAGCTAATCCAAGAATTTGCAGCATTTTACGGAACCTGGAGGCATATCGCCCTGCCCAGAATAGCAAACCACTTGTTACCATCCTAAGCCACATGAAATCAAACCACAGCTTCCGAAGCTAATACCTTGATATCAATGTTAATATAACCCTACCCTCTATGCTTCAGTCTTCCAAGATGTCTCTTTCTATCATATTTCTCCACCAAATGCCCGTACGATCGTATATTCCCACCCATCACATACACATTGGATTTGTCACCCGAAATATACTGGCGATAATTAAAAATTATGAAGCTTCTAATTACGTAATTTTCTCCATTCTTTTCATCCCAAGTATCTACCCATTTAGCTCCTCAGTGTGTGCAACCAAGCCCTACAATAATGTCAAAAGCAATGCAAAGTTCTCTCTGGGCATGCCCCGATGGCATGCAATGGGTAATGAATTAGTTACACGCATTCCTCAAACCCCACGTCAGAGAGCAGCGAGTGGTCAGCTTCGGGTTCTGGTCGCCTTATTCCCGGCAAAAGAAAATCCTACTGCACCCTTTGAATAGAAATTGAGTGGGCCCCCAGAGCAATTTTGAATATATTTTGGAGAAAAGAAAATTGTACTACTCAAGTCGAGAGTCGAATCCCGCGTCGTCCAGTCAACGGGCTAGTCACAACACCAGTACCCCATCCCCTGTTCCCATACACACGTACAAACAACGAGCAAAATTACAGCTTTGTTCCGACAGTGAATATTTTACATTTTAATCAAAATGTTTTGTTTTATTGACTTATCAAATCAATGAATTTTAAAATAGATATCTCCTAAATCTCCATTCTATCCCACTTTGACATGTTTCGATGAAAAATAAGTTATCAGACACGATATTATACAAACAGAAACGTAAATTATACAGCGTTTGGATAAAACAGATACAACGAAGTTGCGATTATAAATTATAACAAAATGCCTTTAAGTCCGGCAGATTTTTTAGACGCCCGAAAAATTCTTACGCAGTCGTAATCTCGTACACATATGACACAGATTTTTGGAAGCATTACGGTTATTAAACTTATTCAGCCTGTTAAGGTGGATATCTGGAATGTGTAACAAACAACGAAAATAAGTCCACGACTGCAGAAAAAAGCATATGAAACAAGTGTACCCGTGAACTTGTGGAGTAGGCAAAGAATTGCAATGGATTTTGAAAGATACATAAAATACACTAAGACATCGTAATTGTTATGTTTATTGGACCGTGCATCATCTTGATAGTTGAATAAAGATAGACCAACTTGATGTCACTTTATTTATTATTTCATTATTTAATGCTCAACATGTTTCGGATGTTAATACATCCATCCTCAGGAGCTTTCGACTTATTTGTTGAGTTATTTCATGGGTTGTATTGCTCTGGTTCGATGTGTGGTA
>Ga0123355_10008452_pt1 | contig 15560 bp, 11 predicted proteins | sample TergutEmb28metaG_3_FD_89872 | JGI IMG/M metagenome (GOLD analysis project Ga0123355, IMG submission 89872) | Embiratermes neotenicus P1 segment gut microbial communities from Petit-Saut dam, French Guiana - Emb289 P1 | ecosystem: Host-associated > Arthropoda: Insects > Digestive system > Gut ... | reverse complement strand
GTGGTGGTGGTGGTTGTGTTTACAAAACGTAACAGTAGATCAGCTGCTCAAAAATTCCCTACTTGTTACGAAACCCGAGAGCTTATTACCATATTCATAACAGCCTGCTACTAGACCTATACTGCTCCAGTAAAAATCAGTTTGGGCCCCAATTTTCTATTTATTTCAGCATCTTTTTATATCATCCTCCTACATCAAGCTTAGTCGTTCCAAAAGTTCTCTTCCGTTCATCATGATGTACGATCCTTAAGTATGAGTGCTCTTGTTTCTTGCTTATTACACCTCTTGCCCAACGCAGCCTCCTTGAATTTCATCACCTAACGTTGGATTATTTGGCGAAGAGTACGCATTACAATTATCCTCATTATAGGGCTATAGCATTGTAATCCAATCGCCCTTTCCATTTCCTTAAACACTAATATACTAGTCTGCATCGTATTCTAAAATACAGCCTACAAACAAATCGAACAACACAGTAGCCTACACTTAGTTCAGGGCGATCGTGGAGAAATGTTTGTAAGTAGTGCTCTTGGCAGTTTGTCAAAAATGATGTGTAGCTGTGAAGCTTGAGATTGGCCTAATAATATTTTTAAGTCCACAATAAAGGACCCAGAGAGAGACACTAGTAATTTTTTTTTTGTTTGAAAATATTTTTAAATATCTGCAATACAGGAAATTTAATCCTTGTTCAGTGTTCAGCACAACATGTCGTCACAGAATTAAGAACAGAATCGTTCAGAGCTAAGAGTGCTCTTAAGTTTTCCCGAGTACGGCTAGGCCAACATGTTTCTAATTTCGAACAGAACGCCAGAAATTGTGAATGAGGCCTCATGTATTTTCCTCAGGACTGAAACACGGACGACATCTAATTCTTTGACTGTTCTAACAGCGTATTGTCAGACTTATACCACGCAACACGCTCTACGAAAGAAATAATTTGTTTTAGGTGTTCTTTCTCGTGGCCTTTAGCCTATGGGTTATTCACGTGAATCCGATCAAATACGCCTTTCGTGATCTTATCACTATCGAATTATTGGACATAGTCGCAGCAAGGGGCTATTACATACGTTACATCTGTCCGTGTATCAGCATGTATCAGCATGTATCAGCATGTATCAGCATGTATCAGCGCGACTCCCACTGAAAACTGACACTGGAAACGTTTATGAAAACCTGTCGAGAGAAACCAAATCTGGTTAAAATCGTACAAAAATAAAGGGCTCTTTACATGAATATCTGAGTAAGTTTCATTGTTACCGGCAAACTTTAGCCCTCATAAAAGCGCTCTTTTCAACTGAAATGATATCAGGTTGTTAGGATAGATGAGGTGAACGAGCCACAATGTTACGTCACACGTACGTAATCTGCCTTCTTTAAAATGATACGCCACTCATTGTTTAAACGTCAGCACGTGGCGAGGTAAAAAGGATTATGTAGCACAAGCACATTAAGATTAATGATCAAACTCTTATCTCAACCTGTCACCGTACAATTACAAGACACGTGGGCATCACCTTTGACACGCATGCTAATTGTTGGCCCGTGTGCTCGTTAAGCTCCAGACGCTAGTGTGAACGGAATTATTATTGTATTTCACTTTCCTGTACTTCAGATACATCCTTCAGACACTTGTTACTTTCAAGATTCATAATTTTCTGAAGTGTTGTGTTGTGCATACTGGTAACTACTTACTGACTTTTCGGAAAGGCCTAATGCTTCCATTTTTGTGATCAAGAAATTTGAGCAGACTGGACTACTTCTACCGGAATATTGAAGCAGTGCACTCTTTCGAATCTTCAGAAACTCTTCATCAGCCGAAAAACAGCAATATTCCACAGGACTTGAATCTCCACTAATACCGCTGTGAGAATCTCAGATCTCAAATTTACTTCCTTTCTTGTCCATGATTGAGTGATTCGCCATGTTAGATATAAAATTGTTCTTTACAAATATGTATCACTTTTAATAGGCTTATAGTAGAGCCTATTTACAAAAGGGCTTCAGGTTTAGGCCTACTATTGTAACGCACGATAGGATGATTAGTGAACAGTGAGTTCGGAGGGAAGCAAAAGACAATGGTCGGTCTAAATGATATGCTACTCCGACATTTGTTAGGAAGAATTGTGGGGAAGTCACAAAAATCATGACAGGGTAGAGTTTCGAGTGGACCACCTGTCAATTACAAGTCACAGAAATGAAGCAACTTGCTAGCTTGTTATCTTTTGAACACCGTACACAGGAATAGTTTGTAATTACGTGTGTAGTTATTAACTTCCTATTTATATAACCCTTTTACGCTGCCGTCTTTGTCTAGCTGTAGACCAGTCTGTCTTCACCAACACAGCACGAACATTAGCCTTCCTAATGTGGTCCTCGCGGCCGTGTTTCGAAACTTGCATTCTCTCTCAGCAGGTGATAAGTTCAATAATAAATATTAGCTACAAATACGGAGTAATTCATGACTTGTTGACATTACGGCAGGAGATGATTCCTACGTCTTTATGATAAAAAAAAGATTAATATAAATAAGGATCTTATTATTGATGGTTGCGGAGTTGGGAGTGGTTGCAATCGTCATAAACGCCCTCCTGTGAACCGCGCGTCGCAGTTCACGCTACGTGACCTTGAACCGGTTGTAACAGGAACAGACGGCGGAAGCTGCAACTCACAATTCTCATTCACTAAGCGGAAGCGTGAGTTGCAGTTGGCGGTGGCATTTTTGAAAACCTGCTTAAAGCACAGGTCAGAGCAAACTGAAGGCATTTTCATGAAGTTGTTAAATTTCAAATTTATTGCTTATTATGCTTCTTCATTAATTTGTTGCATGTATTTTCAGTAATCCTTACACTCTACTCTCAGCTTCAAACGGTCATAACTCCGTAAGCATTCAAAATCGGACACATGTATATATGGACATTTTTTATCACGAAGACCTGGAAAGTAATTCAGTAATGTCCAAAAGCCTTGTATAAAAAGGAGCGTAATTCGCTAGTCAGAAACAACCGGTTATTTACTTTGAAACGTAAGCGAAAATTTTCCACATACCACTCAAAATAAGCATTGAATCGAAAACCAATTACAGACAATTCTGTGAAAAGTTATTAATAAGGGATGGATGTTATCTTCTCGGAAACGCTATTTATGCTAAATTTATCGACCCTCTCAGTACTCAGGATAAACAGTGAAGAATGATAGGCTCGTTAAAGAATAATAAATTGGAAAGGAAATGGAAGCAGTCAGCCTGGTGTAATTTGTGGTACTATCGCGAGAATCGCCTGGAGAGAATTAGGAAAGTAATGAAAATTCCCATAGAGGATAGTCGGCTGCCGGCCGACATAAGTACAGGACGCATACAATATGCATGTCAGAAACATTACTTTTCAAGCTGACAAATAAATTCTATTTCAATTAAAAGATAAAATTTGCAGCATTAATAATATTTTTTTTTTCAAGATAAGAAACTTCAGTGTTCCCCTCTTTTTTTTAACCAAATCAGTTATTTCAACTATGATATATGTGTCCTGTCGCCTCAATATATAAGCCTGTTTGTACCTTAAAAGAAATAAGACGAAATGGTGTGGACTGGTTTCATCTGGGTCAGGATGCACAGAACTGGTGGGCTTTTGTAAACGTGGTAAACAACCTGCGGGATCCACAAAATCCTGGAAATTTCTTGATTTTCTAAGAACAATATTTTTTCCTTAAGAAAGACTTCACTCCACGGAGTTAGTCAGAGACATGTTTTATTATAAGCTTGGGCAACTATTCATTAGTATATATTCTGGCCGTCTTAACCATCTTCAGGTAATATAAAAAAATTCGAGATCCTTTTTTGTTTCCTGAATGTGACCAAGCCAGCCGAAACTGCAATGAAAACTACATAGCTATTGATAACAAAAAATTATACTTGTACTAGAGAGTTTATTTTGTTACAGTTTAAATTATTTCACAATGGGAAGAATAGAATAAAGGTTAACTTTACTTTCACTTGAAAGTTAATGTATTGATTACTCAATAGATTAATATTTGCAGGGACGTTTATTTTTGGAACTCCCCATTAAGATCACAAGGTTTGTAGGTACAGACAAAGTTCTTCACTTGTCTGTAACCGTGTCATTGCACCCCCGAAAATTTAAACAAGTTGACAAGTGACATGGGTATCACGAGATGCCAGGACTAGCACAGACATTTTCTTCCTACTTTTTATCTACCCTCTTCCTTATTTCAGTCCTCAACCTATAACGAGGTAACGTACCTGTGCCACAAAGGAGGCTGCTTTAACATTGTAAGCCTATATTACAGAGATGTTCTAGTGTTTTATCTTTCCACACAACAGAGCAGATCACAGCAATCAACTGAAGTGAAATGCTGTGAAATGTGTCAAAATAAATTTTTATCATCTTCAAACCAACCATTTCTATCAACATAGTCAAGGCAGAACAAAAAGTAGAGTGGGTCTCAGTTTAATTCAGTCCATGTTCCAATTTAGGGGACCGCGGTAGCATAATGGTTAAGGTGCTGTGCTACATATCGGAAGGTCGCTGGTTCGATCCAAGATGGTGTCATTGGAATTTTTCATTGACATAAAATCCCTCCGATCGCACTATGGCCCTGGGGTCGACTCAGCCTCTAACAGAAATGAGTATCAGGAGTATTTTCTGGGGGTAAAGACGGCCGGTGCTTAAGGCTGACAACCTTATCACCATCCTGTGCCGTTGTCACGAAATCTGGGAACCTTAACTTCCTGGAACCCTCTGGGCCCCTCCGGGCCTGTAACGGTACTGCTTTACCTTACCATGTTCCAATTTATCTGTAATGTTGTCGCTATATAGGCCACTACGAAATGAACCATTATTTTTAAAAAGCTATTTGTCTTCACTGATTTTAGCCTAACGATGCAGGAATTTTGTGATTGCAGAAAGGAAAGATGAGAAGGAAAAGACATCCTTGAATACGCCACGAAAGTATATGTAAGAGTGGAAGTATAAGTCCAATCATTCTCAAACTCGGCGCTAGATGGGGTGAGTGCTTAGCTTCACGTCTTGGCCGCTTTGCCCAGCGCGGGAACAGCTTCCGATGTTCATTACAGCGGGGGCTGTGTAAGTCCTAAAGCCGGTCTGGAAGTTTTGGAAGTCCAAATAGAACTCTGACTTCTGCCGGAAATAGAACCCCTTTTCTGGCTAGCCTTGCCTGTATCCCAGTCACTATACCAACCACCCTATTCCGGTTCTTTTGTTAATATAAGCAATATTCAAATTTTCAAATTATTTATTTTTGAGTTTAGTGACATTTTGGTTGTGAAATTTCTTAAGAAAGTGAAAAAGACACTCAAAAATAAGTAGCGAAATTTTCTGAAACACTGGGAATTTTAAACAACACTTTTAACCGACTTTAGTTCAGGAATCTTTAAGAATAAAAGTACATAACGCACTAAGTCTCCCCATTCTTCTACACGGCAGCGAAATATGGAATCAGAGACAGGATTAAAAAAAAATCTGAGATCAATAGAGATACAATTTTTCAGAACAAAGCGGGATACACAAAAGCAATGAGGTAATTTTGAGAGATGAAAGCAGAACCAGCTGAAGAGAAACTAAGAAGATAAAAATAAAATTACCTAGATTAAGTAACAAGATGAACAACAGGGTGCCAAATATAATGCTGAATTATAGACCAAATTGAAAAATACGACTTGGAAGTCCTTCGGAGAGACTCTTAGACGAGGTCGAAACAGGACCATTGAGGCCTAACTCGTCACCCATGATGATGACGATGATGATATCTTAGGTCCTTTCTTCTTGTAGCGTTAAGAACTTTTCTATTGCGCGAGATTTGTGGTTCTCAGAGAAGTGCAGCTGAAGAATTAAGTCTTCTGGAATACCTGGAAAGTTACCGACGTTTCCAGCGATCGTAGCGCCTTCTCCTTCAGGGTCCAGCAGCTGTATAAGACTGACCGACTGTTGACTAGGAAGTTCAAGGCTGTCAGTCCTTCAAACCAGCGGGAAGTACTCGTCAGACATCAAAGTGTCATATGGATCTTCAACAGATCCATTATCGATAAGATCATCAACATAATGACCTAATGACATGGCGAACAACTGACACACGATCGCCTTTCTAACACGACGAAACCAGAAACATGCCTGTTTGAGATCCATTCCTTTACAAAAACCAGAAAAATATCTCTGATTAAAATGTGAAAAAGGCAAGCAATGCTTCTATTTACACTGTTTGGTAAGGAACACGAAAATAATTTTAAGTTTTTTTAAATCAATATTCTGAAGCGGTAGAATCAGGAGGCTTCTAAAGAGTACAGTGTGGAGCAGGGGCTTGTGTCATTGGTAGAGAATAATACAAAATTGCATCCTGCACAAAAGTACAAGTATTGATGGAAAATCGCACATAAAAATGAAACCAAAAATATGTAAATGAGATGCAATAAGTTTGATTAAAATTATAAAAGCAATTATAAGCAATAAATATGTTGACAATAATTCAACATTTATTCCTTACTGAGTTAACCAGAGAATAAGACAAATAAACAAAAACTATGTATGTGTCGACATTATGCAAAGACATTCCGACGCCCTTCGTATTATTCTCTAAGAAAATGTATCATAAGGTGCAATTCCATAGCGCTGAAGATCCGAATGCACTATACAAAACAGTAATTTTTAATGTTTCGTTTCTATGAGTGTGAAATGGAAAACGTTTCTCTATCAGTATTAGGTTTCTGTTTGAAAGACAGTAAATTTTAAAATAACAGCATCCCACTACGAAGAAGATTCTTGAATTAACTTCTAAAATTAACTTCTACACAATTATCTCTACATAAATATGTAACTATTAATCGGCAAGAAGTTCGATTGGTCATGTGCTTATCAAACAACACACTTTGTATTATAATTAATGATAATAACTACTAGCAACATTACGTCCATTCAAGACCATTAGCAGATAACAGAAAACATATTTAAACAAGAACCAAATACAGTTCTCCTTTCGTATGTCAACAATGCTCTTTTTATGTCTGTAAATATCGTATTCAAAACCCTCACGCAAATTTTCAGAAACGAAAGCCACGGTCATTTTCTAAACAATTCTGCTTCGTATTCGAGACAATCCAGATTAACATGTTGTCCCAACCTGAGATATTTCATGGTTTACCTCAACCTTAACAGTTAAACTCCGGGAAAGTACCTCAAAACATCTCGTGAGAGATTTCCTGTACATATTTCTAAATAAATATGCACGAATCATTCTACTATTCATGGCTGGGCTTTTACGCCTGTGGTAGCCGGATGATGATGATGATCATCATCATCGTCTTCTTCTTCTTCCTCCTCCTCTTCTTCTTCATCCTTCTCCTCTTCTTCTTCTTCTTCTTCTCCTTCTACTTCTTCATGTAATGTCTTATTTCAGGTCTATAGGCCTATCTCTTGCAAAGCGAGTTCTCCAGAGAGTGCGATTTAGTGCGTTTTCCCAAAATTTTTCCCTTAAAATCATCCAGCAGCTGCTACAGTATAGTGCGGAGAGTGTCATTATAAAACAACAACAAAAACTTATAATAATAATAAGGCAAATTTGAACATGAAGACTCTTAATTACTTAATATTAAACAACTGGTATTCTGTCAATTAATTCATTAAAAACTAAGTTCTTGAAAAATATAGGCCCAACTCACTTAATCGAGACAAATATTTTTAAATGTGCTTCTGCTTGATAAGAGACAGACCTAGGCTCAAATGTTTCCAACATGTGGTTAGAAACTTTGAAAACATAAAAACATACATTACTCTTATCCGGTGAGTTAGCCCCCAGGAGTGCGTACTGATGTACACTTGCAGTATTTGCACTACGTTTATTAATTCCTTGCATGCACAGCTACAATACTGTCTGCTGAGATACAGACAAACTTAGAACAGACCCTACATTGTCTCGAAAATGAATGGTATAATATCTTGTGTCTTAACGCATTGAACAATATTAAACATTACACCCAGATTGAAAGTTGTGGAATAATCTAAAATGTCACTCATGGAATGACGGAGTCCGTAATAAAAGCATAAAAGAAACAGGACGTGCAATGTAAGTAAATGTGACAATGGTTCTGTACCTTTTACTTCATTGATCGATCGATCCACTTTCCTTATAAACTGATGGAATAAGATGTTCAATTGTAACTACATTTACTTCATTTCGGTTTACAGATTTAGTATTAATTATGTAAACTTAGAACACAGTATGCAGATAAAGATAAATAACAAAAAAATTTAATGAAATCCGTAGTGGCGCCAAAAATAGTTGCAACCAGTAACCCAAATATCAAAGGGCAGAGGATGTGAAAATTGTCAGTGTATACCTGACAGGTCGCATTCTGGCACCAAGGTACGAAAGGCACTTAAAATTGTTACACTAACACAGAAGAACGACAGAGGGCAGATTGCATTGCTCACTGTCTAACTATAAGGTTCCGGGAAGGGAGAAGAAATTTGTCATTATAAGGAATGCTGATCTAAGCAATCATGCTATATGAAATTACATTCTTTTTTTAAGATTTGTTAGTAACTCATGGCAGTACGCTTATAGAACCGAATGATTAAACTGTATTGAAAAATATACTATTAGGAACGTGGAAGGAAAAGCTGTTGGTCTAATTTAGGATACTATACCGATATGTGAATGGAAATGGCTCAGTTAAATCACTTTAAACGTCAGCCAAGGTAGTCGATATCCAGACCGAGGTTAAAATGCAACAGCTCTTAATACAAGTCAAACGGTTTACAGCATGAGCATTCTTTCTGAGTATATGCAAAGAGACTAGCCTGTTACCTTAATTTGAATAAATTATTATTAATTTAATTACATACTTGCTTAAAATAGGTAATTTTAACCCGTTTCTATAAATTAAACTATAAGTAAAATGGAATACCTCAATTATCATTACTCCAGATCATCTCAACCACGACTTCCGACGTATTACTTAACAAAACGGATTAATATTTTACCATAAATTCACATGTGTCATTTCCGGTGTGTGAAATGGATCGCCTATGGCCCAATCGGATTTACGCAAAATAATATCAATATTTTGTACTATAATGATTGTGTATAATGATATAACTTTACAGATATTTTATTTTGTCTTTAAGAATCTGATAATCAGGCTTCGTAATGTATAATTTGCGTACACTTTTAAAATTCTGGAATGGCATGGCAAAGACAAATAATTCCCTTCTCAGCTTCAGCCAACCGAAGGTAAAAGGAGAACAACTTTCTGTTACACACTGTGCCTGTGTGTGCTAAACATTTTATAATACGTCAGCACCCTCTAGCAAAAGAACTTTAATATAAAGGACGGCCATGCATCTTTGCCTCGAGCGTAAATCGTTTTTAAATTGTGCGAGGGCTGCATTATGCACCATGATTATTCTGATTATAAAGACTTTAAAACTTCAAAGGTCAAGCAATCACTGTAGAGACCTGGACAGACCCAGAGGGTTCCAGGAAGTTGAGGCTCCCAGATTTAATGAAAATCGGCGCATGAAGGTAGTAAGTTCGTGAGCCCAGCGCACCTGGCATGCATTTGTAAGGACTACGTCAATGAAAAATTCCAAAGACCCCCATCGGGAATCGAACCCGCGACCTTCTGGCTGTGCCACCACGTCGCTCCTTTAAACCCTCAGCGAGCATTAATCTCTTGGACGTGAGCTCCATTCAGAGGCTGGAGTCATATCGTAGTAAACGTCTCGTACATTCAAATAATTAAAAACGCATTTGCTAGCCACATGTTCACTAAAACTTCTGTACCATAATTATCAACATTTAGCATGAATGAAGTTGTCAGACCCGCCTCTCATTATATATGTTGATGTTTGTAATACTGCTTTTAACATAAGACCTGATCTTATAACCGCGGGCAATTCCTCTTGCAAATCAGGGGTCCGGGGGTGGGAGGGGATAACTCTTCAACACAAGTTCCTGCTCCACTTTCTACAGCTTTCTATAAGTTGTTACTTTGCTCTTGTTTCTGTAATTACAATCTTAGCTTCTGTCACCAAGTCCCTGGTGTCATGAAAATACGATGGGAACTGATTCTACCGTATGTTTCGGGCATAATTATAGTCCGTACTGGAGCGCACAGTTACAGACATTTACTAGCACTAACAAACTTACAGTCCTGGTATTGACAACAGATAATGGAACTGGGAAGCGTACCCAGAATGCACTGTTCTAATTTATGCTGAGTCTCGATGACTAACCCATTTCAGTGATAACGCATGCAGGCGATGCAAAGGGCTGGGTAGGCAGCCACAGTCACCTGAATGACTGCTAATTATTAAACATTCTACATCTGCAGATATGTAATTAACCCATCCATCCAACTATCACAACTGCACACCACCCCTTTCCGTATTAGCCTTCTAACACAGCTTTGCTTGTCATAGAGCATGACCACAAAATTCGAGGCACTTTTGCTCGTTCAATAAAAAAAAAAACAGTCGTCGCACGTCCACAACAGGAACTGAAAGTTAGACGGCTGACACACAGAAATCGAGAGTTCGTATCCATTTCGGAACAAGATTGTTTGTTTTTTGTTCGTGTGCAAGTTAAAGTTTTGCATGATCGTGACGACTTACGATGGGATGATATGCAGTCTAAAGCTTATTAATTAATAGGAAGACAAAATTTTATGGGAAACAAAAATAGAAGCGTAAGTCGATATGAGATACAATTTTCAATTAGACATAAATACATTTCAATGAAATCATACACCGTTCTGAATCATGTTTGAAAGAACACCGGTAAAACAATACAAATATATATATATATGTTCACGACTCTTTGTAGTCAGTAGTAACAGCAAGAGAACCGATGTACGTATAGCGTAATATTGAGGCGCGTTCGCCTAACTGTTATTGCCGTGGAAAAACGATAATTATTAAATATTCTGCTTGTGTGTTCCTACCCTTAAGCATTCAACGTGCAAAGCGCAGGCTTCATTCTTTCATCTGTGGCCTGAGCGACTTTACACATTTTTCCACATTATCTCATAAAATGCATGATTTAAAAAAAATAGCTTAAACTGTGTTTTTTTATTTTTTCTACAATCATTGTCTGAAATAGTTCTCATTCTAACAATTTAAAGTCCAAGATTAATTTCAATTTTATTTCAAGATCGATTTCGTACCGCGCAGTAAACAATCGCGGGTATAAAAACAAATCAGATGGGGTTGTAAGGCGAAATAAGGGCTATTTTTTTTTCTGGAGATCCATACATGACACATAAATGCACTGTGTGGGCAGAAAGTAAAATTCCTTAAGGTTAATCCCCGTGTACATGAAGTAACCAACGGGCTTTAAAAGGTTAAGAAAAATTCATCGATGTGTTACCATACATGTATACAAATATATATATATATATATATATATATATGTCTTCATGCAAAGTACTCCTTATTGTTGTCGGACTTTAATCAAACTTCAGTTTTCTGGACATATTTTAGAAAAATCTTTAAATATTGCATTTCATGAAAATCTGTCCAGTGGGATCCAAGCCGTTCCAGACGGACTGGCGGACGGAACGACGGACGCACAGACGAAGCCAATAGTCGCTTTTTGCAATTTTGCGAACGCGCCTAAAAGTGGGCAAGGCTATTAATATCTGAAAATCGCAATATTAATTTTCTACAGTAGAACTATGGAATCTTAATATTAATTAGCCTCAATATAAGATAACTGATAATGGGGATAAATGGTTCAGGAAAAGAGGGATATCTGAAGAGTTTCTTTAGGCTACGCACGCCATAACGAAAAATCGTGTGCCTGTATGTGTGGGTTAGACTTAATGTTACGGGGGCATACATCTGTGGCTTAGCACTAGAGAATTAGCAGGCAAGAGTCATCGGTTTTACATAACCGTTAAGCCCGGTAGCAAAGGGCACCCTGTAGGAGCAACTTAATGCGGAATATCACTTCATGTGACAGACAGCTCAGTGGGTGGCACATCGTCGCGGGCAAACACGGAACTCCTGGTTAATGTGAAAAAGAAAGCTTCCTGGTCAATACGCCGGCACAAGTTGCAGGTGGGGGATATCAAACATCAAGCCAGGAAGAGGAATCAAAATGCAGCAACCCAAAGCACGTAACACTTAAAATTAAAATTCATAAGTCGATTACAGGGTGTATGAAGCACACTGCGTAAATATGGGGTGTTATTCGTGATTTTCTGAAACAGAGGTAAGCATGTGCATCGCTTCTAAGTGAAGTAGATGAAATAGTGCAGTGAAGGATATGCACGCTATACATACAGTAGAACTGTATGCTTAGAGAACATTGAAATTATCACAATAATGATTAAGAAAAATGTGGTACTCTAGTATATGACTGGCATTTCGAAGAAAAAAAGCTACCTTCATCGTCTCCGCCACAACATGAGTAAATATCTACCGAACACCAGGGTATCACTTTCTTTAAACGAGTATTATTCTTCATTGTTGTTATCATCTCCATTCTGAACTCCAAATTTACGGAAATTTAAATACCGTGGCTTAACATAAGGGATAAAAGTATTTCGAAATAACTAGCCAACTAACTAACTCCATGGAGCAGAATCTTGTTGGAGAAGGTAATAATAATAATAATAATAATAATAATAATAATAATAATAATAATAATAATAATAACCCAGTAAACAACTTTCCTGCATGTTATGGAAACCGAAATTTCATTTCCGTATTCACAAGAGCCTATTTCTGGTCCCTATCCTCTAGACGAATCAAGTCCACGTCCTTCCACGTTATTTCTTTAAGATCTATTTTAATACTGTATTATCCTCCCATCTAGCTTAGGTCTTCCAAGCGCACTCCTTCTCTCAGTCTTTTTAGCAAAAATCATGGAGCCATTTTTCTTCTCCCCTGTGATACCTTGCACATGCCCTTCATTTAATCAACCTAATAACGTTTGATGAGAACAAGTCAAGGAGGTCCGTTTTATGAACTTTTCTATAGCCTCTTCCCACTTCCTCCTTCCAGGGCCAAGAATTTCCCTCAGCACCCCATTCTTGAATACCCTCAGCCCATTTGCTATCCTTAGGTGACAAACGACGTTTCATGCCCGAAAAACATTTCGAATTTAAACATTTATTTAGCGTGTTAAGGCAGAATTTGGTCGCTGACATTGAGGGAGGAACGTAGGCTGAGGGTGTTTGAGAACAGGGTGTTGAGGAGAGTATTTGGGCCTAAGAGGGATGAGATAACAGGTGAATGGAGAAAATTACATAATGAGGAGCTTAGGGATCTTTACTCCTTACCCAATATTGGGCGGGTGGTAAAATCGAGAAGAAAGAGATGGGCGGGGATTGTGGCGCGTATGGGGGAGGGGAGAGGTGTGCACTGGGTTCTAGTGGGGAAACCTGAGGAAAAGAGACCATTGGGGAGACCCAGACGTAGATGGGAGGATAATATTAAGATGGATCTTTGGGAAGTGGGAGGAGGTGGAGACTGGATGGAGTTGGCTCAGGATAGGGGCAGATTGTGTGCACTTGTGAATACGGTGATGAACTTTCGGGTCCCATAAAGTGCGGGGAATTTCTTGACTAGCTGCAGAACCAGTTAGCTTCTCAAGAAGGTCTCTGCACCATGGAGTAAGTAAGTAAGTAAGTAAGTAAGTAAGTAAGTAAAGACAGAATAACAAAACAAAATATCATCTACTTTCAAAATATCTAAATTAATTTCTGTCACATTATTTCCGTCTGTAGCTCGACACACATCCAACGTGTAATTTAAGTGATACCACACTCACTGCAGCATAAACTGTGTAACCGCCTGTGCCTGTAAATCCAAAGGCACTTTTTTCTGAGTTGCTGCAATGATTTCACTTTTACTGGGCTTAAACTAAGGCATCCAGACCACACTTGGAGCACACACAGCCTCCTACTCAATACGCGTCTTATGCTCTTTCCTGAAGAGTGTATCGGCCGGTGCATTAAGCTGAACACTCAAGTTCTGCTACTGTCGAGGTTAAGAATAAATACATTTATACCTCCGCTCGTCCATACCTCTTCATGGTGCGAAAAGCGGCAAATTTAAAGGCCTACACTAAGTGTTATTCATGCAGAGAAAACTGAATTCTTGTGGGACGTAGGAGCACATTTCTACATTTATCTACTTACTATGAAACTAGACACACAAGAGACACAAAGGTTACCAAAATGAGAGAATTATCACCGTGCTGAAAAATGGTATTCCTGGTCAGTACAAGCACACAGCAATTGAAAAGCTACACACCAGTTCAATCGAATGAATCCCTCATTGCTTAATTCAGCACTTGGCACATTGGGTTTCGTAAATAACAAAATAGAAGCGAGAATATTGCACAACACTTATACTGCAGCTTTAGTCTGTTACAGAATGAACACGTCGGTCTGCGAGCCTAGGAGTTACAGATCGGTTACAATACAAGTCAAAATATCCTGTCGTACAAGAGACCCTACTCTGCGTTGTATATTCCGTTAGTGAAATATCTGTGTATTGTGGATTACATCAGCCTAATTTCTTAGAGTAAAAAACAGTTTGTTTCCGAGATTATATCAGTGTCCACAGAACAAGATTATCCAACAATACCTTGTCATCAGATCAATCAGTCATAACAATAAAATGAGATTAAACAATTTGAAAATATGCGACAGATAAAATTCTTGACCGCAAGTCTCCTGTTGTTTTCGACGTTAGGCTTATACTTAATGTGCTTTCAAAGACAATACTTACACCATAAAGCGCTTTTGACACATATATGAGGTGCTACCCAAAAGGTTATATTAAAAAGACAAACACGCCAATGTACAAATATATAATATTAAGATTTAATATTTATATATTAAATATTTTTGTTGTATTCAGATAGTAATGCATCAGTGAATGGTCATGAAATATTTAAAATTTATGTAATACTGAAATACGCTGTCGGCTATTTCTTACTCGATTCTGTTCTTACGACAGCAATCAGTATACCGGATTCCTGTTTTGAGAGCTGAAGTAACTTCACTAATAATCATAAAGGTGCCTCCGACCGTATCTACGTTGCTGACCACGTGTCTAGATCAAACGACTCAGTACACTTTGTCGCCAAAAATAAAAAAATCCACATAAGTATTTCACGGAAATAGACTGGTTTTTATATTTCACAAAAAAATACCCTTAAAAGAAGGCGAATGTTTATGGATGGTGTTACAATATTTCAGGTCATTTCCTTCTCACTGTTTCAGTACGAGATTGGTGTGGACTCCAATGACATGAGGTCAATACCCGATTTAGTGACAGTCGGTTCAAAGAGTTCATATATGAAACGCAGAGATGCACATAATAATAATATATTAATTAATATAATATATATATTAATATAATAGAATAATATATTATTATAATATATTATTATTATTGTTGTTATTATTATTATTATTATTATTATTATTATACGATATGGATGTCTCTTGTCACAGGCCTTTTCTTCCTGGTACTTCTCTTGAACCAGCGGTGATCCCCACTGCTCAGGCTTCAAGC
>Ga0123355_10008451_pt1 | contig 15561 bp, 12 predicted proteins | sample TergutEmb28metaG_3_FD_89872 | JGI IMG/M metagenome (GOLD analysis project Ga0123355, IMG submission 89872) | Embiratermes neotenicus P1 segment gut microbial communities from Petit-Saut dam, French Guiana - Emb289 P1 | ecosystem: Host-associated > Arthropoda: Insects > Digestive system > Gut ... | reverse complement strand
CAATTCGTAGGCTTCATAATGCCAAAAATGGAAATTGGCGAAGATTTAAATATGATATATGAGTTCGGATACTCAGCGAAGTATTCTGATATGGCATGGCAAAATAAGATTATTATTGCTGAAAATCTGTGTGCGGTATTGCATTCTATCCATGCGGAAGGTCATATATGTGGTGACTTTAACCCCAGGAATATCAGTGTAAATACAAACACTGGTCATATAACCTTCTTGGACACGGACTCTTATCATATACAAGATGGAGCTAGTGTGCATCGTTGCGATGTGGGTATTCCTGAATATTTGCCGAGAGAGATACAAGAAAAAATGCGTGGTGGCGGAACGCTTGTTACGGCTAGTTTGCCTACGTTTTCATATGATACGGATAATTTTGCTTTAGCGGTACACATATTTCAACTTTTGATGAACGGTGTTCATCCATTTGCGTGTGCCATTATTCCGAGCCAATCATCTGTTGTTGCTCCGCAACCATCGGAAAATATCATTAAGGGAGAATGTCCTTTTTTGATGAATATATCAGGGGTAAAAATACCTGTATTTGCTCCACCAATTACAATATTACCTCAAAATGTCCAAGACTTATTCAAGCGCGCCTTTATAGACGGACATGTAAATCCTGAAACGAGACCAACGCCAGCGGAATGGCATGGAGTCTTGGGGGCTTTGCGCAATCAGTTAATGAATTGCACCAAAGTGTCACATCATCAATATCACAAAGATTTCCCAAACTGTCCTTGGTGTGCAACGGCAGCGGCATTCCAAAATCAAATTACACAAAGCCAAAACTCTAATACACTGAGGCAAGTAAATATTATCCAGCCCCCACAACCAACTCCGAAGCCCGTTAGTGTGACTCCATCACCAAAAACAACAACTACCCCTACACAGCCTTCAAAATCTGGTCTAGGACGACAAGCAGACAAATGGCATGAAGCAGGGCTGTGTATGCATTGTGGCGGCAAGCTAAGCACATGGGATTGGGCATGTAAAAAATGCAGAAAGGGTTCATATCTAAAATGTCATCATTGTGGCGGTGATATGTATATTGGTGGACCTGGTGATGGTAGCTATTGTAAGTCTTGCAGGGAGGTTTGTGTATATCGAAGATGTTATTATTGTGGAGAAAAGATGAAAATTAAGGGACTAGGTAAATACAGATACTGTGGTTCTTGTGGTAAATATCCGCACAAGACCTAAACCTTAAAAGCGATGAATGATGTGGCGATATATGGCAAAGGAGGATTTCTTGATGAACCTAAAAGGCAACTTGGATGTACAGCGTGGTCGAAACTAACAAGGGAGTACGCGTATTGATTTATCCACATAACGGAGCTGTGAATTAGCAATGGAGATTCGAGCGGCAATTAAACGGTGCTTATAAAATTTTTGCGATGCATAGCGGTAGATTGCTTGAGGTATATAATGAAAGTCTCGATAGAGGCGCAAGGATAATACAATGGGAAGATAATGGCAGCTATAATCAATATTGATTTATTTATGATAAAGGAGATGGGTATTTTGAGTTTATCAACGCTAATTCAGGCTTAGCACTTGATATTGAGGGCGATAGTACCCGTAGTGCTTATATGCGGCAGTATAAAAGAAACAATAGCACCACCCAACAATTTAGATTGATCGCAGTGGAATAAAATTATTTCGAGAAAATCTTTAAATCTTTACGAGATATCATGTTACTTCTCGTTATTGTTAATATACCTTCGAAACGTAGGCAATAAAATTACAGGAGGAAAGTAATATGAAAAACACTCGTAGGCAGAAAGTAGTTATCTCTCTCCAACGCCTTTTTGGTACACCAGAAGGACTCAAAGTGTCTTTGCCAATCATCGGTTTAATCATTGCAGCATTCCCTTTAATCTTCGGGAATGCAGAACCGGTAGCAATGGTTTTAATTGTAACCGCATTTGTTTGGGGCGGTTGGCGAAGTGCTTTAGCTGTTGCAGGGGTCAGCACGCTAGCAGGACTATTTTCGAGGAATTTGTTGGTTGGCATTATGATGTTTTTCATTGTTTTTCCATTCGTTATTATGATATGGGGACTCGGAAAAGCTTTTATGGGATCATTACGTTATATGAAAGTTCTGTGGAAATAATTGTGCCGATGGATGCGTTTATTGGAATCCATACAAAAAAGATGGGAATGGTAGACAATATTGCAATCATTATTAAATTGTTACATGCGAATCTGCAAGCAAATCCTGCTATAATATAAAACAAATAACGTAAGGAGCTAGAATAATAGATGTCTGTTGAACTAAACAATGAATATACGAGTTATATAGACGGTGATGAATATCAGGATATGCGCAATGCCTTTGAGGAAAAATCGTTTGATGACGCATATGAAATATTGTATGAAAAAGTAAAAAGAATTGTAACAATCAAGTGCCGCACATATGCGCAAGGTTCAGAGCTTGATGATTTGATTCAAGAAGTGAACATGCGTATATTTACACGCTTAAATCCTATGATTTATGAACCCATTGAGTTTTTCTCGAGAAATGGGAAAATGCCATCTCAAGAAGATCTAGGCAAATGTTTTCGTAACTATGTCCTTACAATTGCTATGAATTTTTTGCGGGGTAAGTATAGAAAAGATATAAAATTTGGCGACTCTTCAATAAATGACGAAGATAAAGGCGACTTTTTCACAAGTCTCATAAGTAGTGAAAAAGACCTTGCAGACGGCATAATAGAAACGGAATATAGAATAAGTATATACCAACTGTGTCTGAGGACTCTTTTCAAGAAAAACTCAAAACCATATATAGTTTTAGGGTTCTGTTTCAACGTACTAATTTATGGTGCAGAATCAGATCATACTGAACGCGGTTGCGCATCTTATACGGCAGAAATCATTGCAGATAAGCTTCTCAATAGCTTGCGAGATGAATTTTGTGATTATCATGCCCAATATCTTCGCTCAATACCTTCAGAAACAATAGCGCCATTTGATGAGAGGTTAAATGTAGAACACAGTGGTAGAGCATATGGATTATACCCTACACAAGCTTTCTATGGGGCTAACCCTGAAAAAAATGTTGCCGATTGGACATACAGCACCCGAAAATCACTCCTAGCGACGTTGATACAAGAACCAGAGATTATTGAATTTTTGGAGGTTGGTTATGGGCGATAAATGTTTGAGTATTGAAGAAATGTTGGAATTTCTTTCATCAGAAAGGATAACTGATGAAAACCGAGCGCGGCTGTTTCAAATAAACAAACACCTCATGAAATGCGATGATTGTGGTAAAATTTATCGCAGACTGACAACCCTCTATGATATTGTAGAGGGATGGTCTATTTATGGTCAATATGAGTCTGAACAAAAATTGCATCTTATGAGAGCCTGCCTTTCTCTTACGAAGGCACAAAAGACAGCGACCCCATCAATATCTAGACGAATTGAAACGTGGTTGAAAAATTATGTAGATAGCAGTGCGCAAATCATCTTAAAAATTGGTGATAATATCAAGTTGGCCGCAGACAAAGCAGGCCTATTTGTCGTTGAATCATCCAATATAGACTTTGGCTATGCAAATTTAGCTGCGGCTCGTGGCGAACCTTCAAAAGCGGAGCTTGATTTATTGATCGACAAAAATGATGTATCAAATAAAATTTTTGTTGATAATGAACAGCAAATCAAAGTAACTTTGGCCGCCGTTTTTGATGTAGCCCCTCTTGTTGCAGTTATTCCGCGCGACCCATCTTTGAGTGCAATTGTAATAGAACCAATTTATAATAACGAAGATAACTGTTGGATAGCCGTATTTGCAAATCTTCCTAATGGAGAATATGATCTCGTAATTGAGGCTTCAGAGGGGTAATATATGAACCAAATGTCCAAAGATGAGCTATATGAAAAATTGCGTGACGATGAGGAGCAGCGGTGGCCTTATCGCTTTTATCGTAACTTTTTTTTGTCTGCTCGAATATTAACACATCCTGACAATACATTTGATTGCAATAATGATGAGGCGGACTACCATTTAGTTAGATGTGTTGGATTAATCGTTGACTTAATTAATGAGAACAAAGAGTACAGGGAAAGCGTAGAAGGTAAAATAGAGTATGAATATAGCGATGATTATAAAGAAGCGGCTTTATACTGGTTTTGCAAACATGAAATTTTATCTTTCTTTCCGGATATTTCGCAAGAAAGCATAAGTGAATGGAATAATGAGTTAGCCTCAACATTTAACGACATTATAATCCAATATCCGTTGAATCTCTTTGAAACTGTATTAGAGCTAATTGACCATGTAAATATATGGGTAGATACAAAGCTTGCTGAGACGTTATTTGAAAGCTACATGAAGAATTGTTGCTTAAGGTACAGTAGGGATGAAAATCATTTTAGAAGTATGTGCTATTTGGGTTTAACTCAATATGCTATTAAGCTCAGCCCGGCATTTTTCATCAAAGTTTATGAAACCTACATTAAATATATTCAAAATGAAAACTCTCCTATTGAGTACTCAGATGTCCTTAGTTTAACAGCTCCTGTAATAATGAACTCTAAACCTGATGAAGCATTAGACATGCTCAATGAGTCACTTCGTATTCGCTTATTAGAGTTCGGAAATAATCATATGATTGTTGGTACTACATACTGCCAACTATCATTTGTTTACCAACTAAAAAATGAACGTAAAAGTGCTATTGCTACAGCGATTCACGCATATGAGTCATTTCCGGTAGATGAGCAAACTATACAATTGGGGCATTGTTTGGCTTATCTTGTTCATAGTTATTGTGATGCTCGGAGATATGAAGAGATTCCAAAGTGGCTTGAAGTAGTAGATAATATCTGCCGGAAAAATCAAGGTGATATCAATATTGTCGACCTGTCTCTTGAGCTATCTCTTGCATATGGCAATTATCACATGGCGATTGGAGATATCGCAATTGCTGAGAAATATTTCCGTTCAGGAATTGATATTGCAGAAAAAAACGATCCTAATAACAACACACTGGAGCGACTGAGAAATAATCTTTCTGTGCTTTTAGGTTTATGTATCGGTGATATGCGCTCTGCGACGGATATATTGTCTGAATACATATCCGATTCGTCATTTAAACCAACTGGCAATAAAGTGCTAAGCTTAATGTTTAAAAACGCCATCCATTATGCTGCAGAAACTAGCGAAAAGGCTGAAGCATACGCAAGGCGAGCATTAGATGAAATATTAGCTATTCCCAATGAACCCGCGCATATGCAAAAATTGATGTATGCTCGGATTTTATTGCTTAATCAAAAACTTAATTCACATCATGAATTGATAGCTCAACTTATAAATGATAGTGAAGTAGAAATAATTAAACTCAATTCACGGACTCATGGTAGGGCAATTGAAGAAATGTATGAGCTTTTCACTTGTAAAATGACGTATGCCTTCATGCTAAAAGATTATACAAAAGTAGAGCAACTTGCAAAAGAGATAACCATCATGCCAATTGGTTCTGGATTGCGCCATAATGTCTACAGTTTTTGCGGGATAATATTCCGTGCAGTGGGCAGACATGAAGAAGCGTTATCGTATTTCAACGATGCATTGGAAACTGCTCTCGCAAGGCTTAATACTGCAAAAAAATATTTAAATGAATCGCGAGTTCGTGATTATCTCAGTGTGATACGTGATGTAACTAATTTTTATTTTTCACTTACAACCGAAAGCGATGTCAGCGCAAGCTACGAAGAACAATACAACGTCATATTAAAAACAAAAGCTCTCCCTTCGTTAATTGAACAAGTTAAGAAAGATATGAGTATTGTCAATCCAAAACAACGACAAATATTAGAGAAGATAAAGAAACTTAGACTAGAGCTTAATTCAGAAACGCATATAGCAGAACTCGAATTAGAGTATGCTGCTGTGGATACAACTGTTTTGAGTTTTCCCGTGGTAAGCTGTAATGATATTTTTGATAAAATGCCGCCTGGGTCTGCTCTAATTGAATTTTTTGAATACGGTGAGTTTAGTGCAAATATGCTGAATGAAAATAGAGAAGATGGTTTAAAGTATATTTGGTATGCTGTGTTCATCGCAATTAAAGAAACCGATGGAAGTATTGAACACGGGCGCGTCAGAGATATTTGCTCAGCCTCTATCGAAGAAGCTGCACGAGAGCTTAGACAAGCAATCGAAAAAAACGACTGTGCTGAAATAGCGGAGCTGCGGAAAGATCTTTATGAATTGATTTTGGAAGAAAACTACGAGTTTTTTGAAGGTCTTGAGAGGTTATATATTGCTCCGGATTCCGATTTGGCAACAATTCCTTTCGAGTTGTTAGGCCATGAAAAATACCTCATGGATGAATTCGAAATTATATATTTAGAAACTGGGCGAGATGTAAATTCTAACAGCGGATTCGTTGATAAGGGTGGCATATCGGTTGTAATTGGTAATCCGCAATTTAGAATTGAACACATTGAGCCTGTAAGGAAGCTAAATCGGAGAACTCTCTTTCGTGGTGATGAGTTAGCTGAGTTGCCTATGAGTAATCTTGAAGCTCAAGCCGTTGCGAAAAGACTCGGTACACTGCCGCTTTTAGGAGCTCAAGCCACAAAATATGCTGTTTTAGAGTGTGAAAATCCAAAAATTCTTCATATTGCAACACATGGTCATGTTAACGACTTGGATATCGAAAATGAGCGTATCTTAACGAATCCGATGTTGCACTCATGCTTAATGATGGCAGGTGCTGTTAGCGAAAGTGGTGAAGAAAATCGAACTCCTCCTTTCGGGAATGGGATTCTTACGGCAACCGAGATTGCTCAAAAAGAACTTTCAAGCACAGATTTAGTTGTTCTTTCCGCGTGTGTAACAGGATTAGGAAAAAAAGTATACTCGGAAATTGTAGGCTTGAAAGTTGCATTTAAGATTGCTGGCGCAAAAAACATCATTGTAAGTCTATGGCGTGTTGATGATTTTGCCACGGCGGTATTTATGAATATTTTATACTTCAATCTTGACAAGTTAAACATTTATTCAGCACTGCGGCAAACGAAGAAAACGATGAGAGCCCTCACTGTTCAAATGCTAAAAGAAAGCGGTTTTTTCGCTGCAGAAACTCTTTCTCGGATGGGGACTTCTGCCGTCATAGCGAAAAACTTGTTAGAGATGTCGGATGATCATATGCCTTTTGTTGCTGAGAAAAACTGGGCCGGATTTATATGTCAGCAGAATTAGTGGTATTCATAAATATCAACATTATATTATGACGGAGCTACAAAGATAGAATTAGAAACTTCAAACTTTTAAGAAACCATTTTGGTATTATGCCAAAGTGGTTTCTTTTGTGTGACTTTCTTTTTACTCACGACCATCACCCCCATATGCAAGTACATCCATTCATACATTATGATTAACACAAAAAAATCTGAAGGGAATGGATATTATAGCTAAAAATAACGATATTGCAATATTATCCTTGCGGCATTATAATATAAGGACAAGAAAGGGGTGTCCGCAATGCCGGAAATCAACAAACTAAAAAAGCGTTATCTGCGCTTTAAAATTATCTCCCTTACCATAATTGCCCTGTTGTTCGGCGGGTCATTTGCGCTGGTTTACACAAATTTTGACTATCTGTTGTTCAAAAATCTTATCTCGCATCACTATATTCACACGGATACGCTGGACGAGCTTTTTGCCATGCATGGCATCGAAGTTGACAGCTATTCGCGCAATTTTGACAATCTGGTGATATCCATTGTGACGCAGCAAATACGCCATGTGGGCGGCGACCGTTTCACCTACCAATATACGCCGGTGCAGCATGTGCAGCATGTCGAAAGGGTGCGCGCCCGCGCCGCCCATGCCGAATTTTTTGAAATCTCGCCGGGAGTGGGTTATCTTTTTCTGCCCAACATATCGTCCTATGTGCGGGACTTTGTGATGGACAACCGCGAGACAATCAACCAATTTGACCATCTGATTTTGGATTTGCGGGGCAATAACGGCGGCACTTTAGATGATTTTCAAGCCATTGCCAACCTGTTTTTGGATGCGGGTAAAACAATTGGGCGTGAAACAGCCCGCTGGAACCTGTTTGGCTGGGATGTTTTCGGCACCCACCGCCAGTCGCGAGGCAACAGGTTTTTTGAATTTGACAGCATAAAAATCCTGCAAAGCCATAATACTGCCAGTGCCGCTGAAGGGCTTATAATGGCTCTGAAAGAGAATCTGGATAACGTGACCACCATTGGCGCGCTGACTTACGGAAAGGGCATTGGACAAGTCACTTTGCCTTTGCGTGGCGGTTTTGCCGTCCGAGCCACAGTGATTTTGATAGAAACGCCGTCGGGCGAAACCGTACATGACGTGGGCATAACGCCGGATATCGAATTTGAAGGCGACGGGATTGTGGAGTTTGTGATAGAGTTGATTATGCGGAATGAGCCGTAGCGGAGGGGTGGTGAAGGTGATGTATGAAACAGTGATTGCGAGCATAGTTAAAATTTTGCTGAATATTGGCTCTTTCATGCTCAAAAAGATTAGAGCAGACAAAACTCCCAAGCAACAACCCATCATCCTTATTCGCCCTGAGAGCGAAAACACCAACTTCACAGGGCGCAAGAGCCATCTCAAAAAAATTCGAAAAGAACTAAAGGTACATGGCATGGCCACGCTTTGGGGTAATGGCGGTTTTGGCAAAACACAGATAGCGGCTGAATATGCCCATAAGCGCAAACGCAAAAAATACAAGCACATTTTGTTTGCTGATGCCGCTGATGTTGGCGCACTTGAAAAATCTTATCGTGAGATTGCCAAGCGCACGGGCTTGCGATTGACGAGGGATGACGGCTCCGGCAAAGAAGTTGATTTTGATACGGTTAAAAACCATGTCATTTTGTGGCTTGAAAGCAGTGAAAAATGTCTGTTGGTGTATGACAATGCCGAAGGCTTGAAAGAAAAGCTGCGAGACTATATACCTAATACCGATATGTTCAACGGCCACATGTTGTTTTGCACAAGACTCTATGAGCATAGATATATCAGTCATAAACCCATTAGTGTAGAGGCTTTTGAGCCGACGGATGCCGTGGCCTTCCTGAAAAAGTCCATCACCAACATAAACATAGATGACGGAGATGCTAGGAAGTTAGCGACTGTGCTTGACTGCATCCCTCTGGCATTGAGGATTGCCGCTGCGTACATCAATAATATGGACAAGCGGGTCTCTAGGTACATAGAATTATTGGAGCAAGACAAATTGAAATATCTGGACATGGATATTCCCGACTATGAAAAGAAAATTACTGCCACGTGGAACATTTCCGTTGAGGCACTGTCCGAAGAAGTCCGACAGCTTTTCTATTTGTGCGCATATTGCACACCGGATGATATTCCCTTGTCCATGTTTATTGATGGAAGCGCGAACCTGCCCTCGCCCCTGTCGGAGAAGCTTGCGCCCGATAATGAAAGGGAACATGACAGAATTTTGAAAGAGCTGAAGGATTTCGCACTGCTGACTTACAGATGGGATGATGATGACAATGCATTGATGACCATCCATGGTCTGGTGCAGGAGACAGTGAGGCATAACCACGGAGAAGATGACAGGTGGTTGAAGGTTTGCCTTGATGTGGTGCATGGTTCTTTCAGATATGGGGACGGCAATAAGCATGATGCGGATAAGTTTATGAGAGGTCTTCCGCATGTGTTGAAGATTGCGGAGCATGTGAAGGAAAAGGCTTATGAGGATGATGAGGCTCTGACGAAGCTGGGCTGGTTGTATAATGAAGCTGGGAATGGCTTCCTCAACCAAGGTAGCTATGACAAGGCATTGGAGTGGCATCAAAAAGCCTTGGTCATCTACGGAAAAGTCCTTGGCACGGAACACCCGTCCACAGCCACCACATACAACAATATGGCATGTATCCACTACGACTTAGGCAACCACACCGAAGCCCTGAACTTATTCCAAAAAGCCTACGACGTACTTCTATGTAGACTCGGCGAAAACCACCCCCACACAATCTCAACCAAAACCGACATCGAAATAACCAAGAAAAAGCTTGAGCAATGCCCACCATCTTGACAACCCCCTTTTTTTCCTTTACTATTATCTTACAAAACGACAAACAAAAAACAACGAGGTGATATCTTGAACAAGACCAAACTCGGCAACAACCTGCCCGACTATCCTGATTTTGAGCCGGGCATACGCCGCGCACCCAGCCGCGGTTTTCGCCTTAGCAAGGCGCAGGCGCAAACGGCCCTTAAAAACGCCCTGCGATATGTGCCGCAAGAGCTTCATGAGACCCTTGCGCCGGAATTTATGCAAGAGCTTGTTACGCACGGGCGCATATATGCCTATCGCTATCGCCCGCCCGGGCGGTTATGGGGCAAGCCCATTGACCAATATGAGGGCAAATGCCTTGAGGGCAAGGCCTTTCAGGTGATGATTGACAATAATCTGGACTTTGACATCGCCCTGTATCCCTATGAGCTTATCACATACGGCGAAACGGGGGCGGTTTGCCAAAACTGGCTGCAATACAGGCTTATCATGCAATATCTGCAAGAACTGGACGAAAACAGCACCCTTGTGGTCTCCAGCGGCCACCCCTTGGGGCTTTTCCCATCAAATCCCACCGCACCCAGGGTCATCGTCACAAACGGCCTGATGGTGGGCATGTATGACAATTTAACCGACTTTGAGGTCGCCGCCCAAATGGGCGTTGCCAGTTATGGCCAAATGACGGCGGGGGGCTGGATGTATATAGGCCCCCAAGGCATCGTGCATGGCACTTACAACACCCTGCTCAACGTGGGCAGAAAGGTCATGGGCTTTGCCTATGACGACGATTTGCGGGGCAAGCTGTTTGTATCCAGCGGACTCGGCGGCATGAGCGGCGCGCAGCCAAAAGCCATTGAGCTTGCCGGGGGCGTGGGCATAATTGCCGAGGTGGATGGAAGCCGCATAGAAACGCGGCATTCGCAGGGCTGGGTGCGTGACGTGTGTCACAGTCCCGCCGCTGCCTTTGAGCTGGCCAAAAAATATATGCTGGAACGCGAGCCTTATTCGATTGCTTATCACGGCAATGTGGTGGATTTGTTGCAATATGCCGTCATCACCAACACCCACATCGATATACTGACAGACCAAACCAGTTGCCACAATGCGTATGACGGCGGCTATTGCCCACAAATTTCTTTTGAAGAGCGCACTAAGCTTTTGGCCGAAAACCGCGATGAATTTGTTAAACTGGTGAACGAAACCTTGCGACGCCATTATCAGTGCATACAGGTGCTGTCCGAGCGGGGCACGTATTTCTTCGATTATGGCAATTCTTTCCTCAAGGCCGTGTATGACACCGGCGCGAAAGATATCAGCAAAAACGGCGTGGACGAAAAAGACGGCTTTATTTTTCCGTCCTATGTGGAGCATATCCTTGGGCCGGAGCTTTTTGATTATGGGTACGGCCCTTTCCGCTGGGTGTGCCTGTCGGGCAATCCCGATGATTTGACAAAGACCGACGCTGCCGCGGCGGCGTGCATAGATCGCAACCGCCGCCCCGCCGACAACGACAATTATGTCTGGATAGCAAATGCGGCGGAAAATAAGCTTGTGGTGGGTACGCTTGCGCGCATTCTTTATCAGGATGCCGAAGGTCGCACCAAAATTGCCTTGAAGTTCAACGAAATGGTGCGCAACGGCGAAATAGGCCCCATAATGCTGGGGCGTGACCACCACGATGTGTCCGGCACAGATTCGCCCTTCCGCGAAACCAGCAACATCAAAGACGGCAGCAACGTCACGGCGGACATGGCCACCCAATGTTTTGCCGGCAACGCCGCCCGTGGCATGTCCCTTGTGGCTTTGCACAACGGCGGCGGCGTGGGCATCGGGAAATCCATCAACGGCGGCTTTGGGCTGGTGCTGGATGGCTCTGCCCGCGTGGACGACATCATAAAATCTGCGATGATGTGGGATGTTATGGGCGGCATTGCCCGACGCAGCTGGGCCACTAATGAGAATGCCATGGCTACTGCTGCGGAATATAACGAGAGGCATGATGGGTTTATTACGCTGCCGTTTGTTGCGGGTGAGGGGTTGGTTGAGGGGGTTGTGGAAGAGGCGATGAAATAAGGAGGTGAAGTTATGGAGACAACCATCCAAATCAGTGTTGACAACAAACTGAAAGAATCAGCGGATTCTTTATTTGAATCCTTGGGGTATGATACGGCCACGGTGGTGCGCATGTTTTTGGTAAAGGCTACAGACATGGGCGGTATTCCGTTTCAGGTTTCAAAGCAAACCGATCACAGTACAAAATTGGGTGGCTGGGAAGGAAAAATTTTTGTGGCTGATAACTTTAATGATCCCATGGATGAGTTTGAGGAGTATATGTGATGAGGAAATATCTGCTTGATACACATGTTGTGCTTTGGATTGCGGAAAATTCACCCAAGCTTTCAGTTGTGGCGAAGAAAGTGGTCATAGGGCATTCAAACGAAAAGTACGTCAGTATAGTATCGGCATGGGAAGTGTCTATAAAACTGGGCACTGATAAGCTGAGGCTAGATGGTGGGCTGCCGGAATTTTTTCGCATTGTAGACCTTAATGGTTTTGAGGTGCTGCCGATTGAAAGAAGATATTTGGGCAGACTTGCCGAGTTGCCGCAAATCCACAAAGACCCCTTTGACAGGCTGTTGGTAGCAATGGCCTTGTCCGAGGGCATGACAATTTTGACCACAGACGAAAACATTCACAAATACGATGTAAATTGTGTTTGGTAAAATCACAAAGGGAGGATTAAAAATGACAAAACTTGTAGAATGCATCCCCAATTTCAGCGAGGGTGTCAACACCACGATAATTGAAAGTTTGGCAGATATCGTGCGCAATACGCCGGGGGCAACGCTGCTGGACTATTCCGCCGATGCCAGCCACAACCGCAGCGTGTTCACCTATGTTGGCTCTATTGAAGCGGCAAAGGTCTGTGCAGTGGCATTAGCTAAGTACGCCGCGGAAAATATTGATTTGACAAAACATGTGGGCGAACATCCCCGTATGGGTGCTGTGGACGTAATGCCTTTTGTGCCCGTAAAGAACATGACAATGGATGAGTGCATCGAAATATCCAAACAGGTTGGCGAAGAAATTGCGGCCGTGACGGGTATGCCAGTATTCTTGTACGAAGAATCTGCCACAAAAGAGACGCGCCGCAATTTGGCCACAATCCGTAAAGGTCAATTTGAAGGCATGGCCGCAAAGATGGCAAAGGATGCCTGGAAGCCCGATTTTGGCCCGGCTTTGCCTCATCCAACCGCCGGAGTTGTGGCTGTTGGCGCACGTATGCCACTTATCGCCTTCAACGTCAACCTGTCCACTGCCGATGTCAACATCGCCAACAACATTGCAAAAATTGTGCGCGGATCGTCAGGCGGTTTTAAGCATGTCAAGGGCATTGGCATTATGTTGGAGGACAGGGGCATCGCCCAAGTGTCCATGAATTTGGTCAATTACGAAGGCACGCCGATATACCGCGTGGTGGAGCTTATTCGTGCCGAGGCCGCACGTTACGGTGTTGTGGTGACGGGTACAGAGCTTATCGGTCTGGCCCCTGCAAAGGCTCTGATAGATTCGGCGGAATACTATTTGCAGATAGAAAATTTTGACTATGGGAAGCAGGTATTGGAGAATCACCTGTTATAGGAGTGGACAATGAACAAACATATTAGCAATGTACTGTTTACCGCCGGGATAGTTTGTCTTCTTTGGCTGACCTTTTATTTCATATGGATGGTGATACATGGCCTTTGGGCGGACACGTCTTTCAGGCTTGTTCAAATTCTGTTGATGGTGGGCGGAGGCACTTTTTTGGCACTAAGCAAAATTTTGAAGAATCAGGAGGAGATAATCCGCCTTCTGCGTGAAAAGAGGGATGACGCCAACAATGCTTGATTTATTGATAACCAACGCCCATCTGGCGACACCCACGGGCAACGCGCCAAAAAAGAGTGACACACTGGGGCAGATTTTAATTGAGAAGGACGTAAAAATCGGCGTGGCAGCGGGCAAAGTCGCATATATAGGACGTGATGTGCCGCAAGCGGAAAAGGTGTTTGACGCACAAGGGCTTTTGGTCACACCCGGTTTGGTGGACTGCCACACCCACCTTGTTTTTGGCGGCTTTCGTCAGAACGAACTTGCTATGAAACTTGCCGGAGCCGATTATTTAGATATTTTGGCGGCAGGCGGCGGCATACTGTCAACGGTTGCGGCCACGCGGGCGGCAAGCTTTGATGAACTGTACGCCAAGGCCGGTCGATTTTTGGATGACATGCTGGCTCATGGCACAACTACGGTGGAGGCAAAGTCGGGTTATGGCCTTGAGACTTCCACAGAGATGAAGCAGCTTGAAGTCGCTGCGAAATTGCAGGCGGAACATCCCGTCGATGTGGTGTCCACCTTCATGGGTGCTCATACCATTCCGCCGGAATACAAACAAAATCCTGCTGCCTATGTGGATTTGATTGTGGTTGAAATGATTCCCAAAGTTGTAAAACAGGGTTTGGCGGAATATTGCGACATATTTTGCGAGACGGGTGTCTTTGATGTGGTCCAAAGCGAAAAGATACTTACAGCCGCCAAAAATACGGGGCTTGGGCTGAAAATCCATGCCAACGAGATAAATAATCTGGGTGGGGCATTGCTTGTGGCACGACTTGGTGCAGTGTCGGCAGATCATCTTATCGCTTCTGACGAGCGAGATTTGGACGCGCTGGCAAAGTCCGATACCATCGCTGTCCTGCTGCCTGCAACGTCATTCTATTTAGGCAAGAATTTTGCCCCGGCCAAGCAGATGCTGAACAAAGGTATGGCCATAGCGATAGCCAGCGATTTTAACCCGGGGTCAAGCCCGAATTTTAATTTGCAACTGGCTATGACTTTGGCTTGTCTGAAATATGGCCTTGCACCCGCGCAAGTGTTGACGGCGGTGACTTTAAACGCCGCTTGTGCCATTGGGCGCGGAGGTTGCAAGGGCAGCATCGAAGTGGGCAAAGATGCGGATATGGTTATTTGGGACTGCCCTGACCTTGACTTTTTGTTTTATCGATATGGTAACAATCAGGTGAAAAATGTGATAAAGAACGGAGAGATGATCATATGATAACACTGACTGACATGACACTTACAGACTTTTGCACCGCTATCGCCTCCAAAGAGCCCGCCCCGGGAGGCGGTTCTGTGGCGGCCATGTCGGCGGCCATGGGCATTGGCCTTGTGGGTATGGTAGCGCAGCTTACCATTGGCAGAAAAAAATATGCCGAGCATCAAGACCTGATGCAAGAAATTATCGTGCAGTCCGAAGAATTGCGCCACAAGCTTGTTTCGGCCATTGACCGTGACACTTTGGCTTACAACGAGGTTGCAGCGGTGTTTTCTATGCCCAAAGAGACCGATGCAGACAAAGCCGCCAGAGCCGCCGCCATGGAAATATCCCTAAAAGCGGCAACCGCCGTACCCCAAGAGGTGATGGGATTGTGCCTTGCCGCCCTTGATT
>Ga0123355_10008450_pt1 | contig 15562 bp, 6 predicted proteins | sample TergutEmb28metaG_3_FD_89872 | JGI IMG/M metagenome (GOLD analysis project Ga0123355, IMG submission 89872) | Embiratermes neotenicus P1 segment gut microbial communities from Petit-Saut dam, French Guiana - Emb289 P1 | ecosystem: Host-associated > Arthropoda: Insects > Digestive system > Gut ... | reverse complement strand
ATTTTTTCTTCGTATGCGTTAAGTGGATGACCTGTAATATATACTCCCAGCATTTCTTTTTCCATGGCAATAAGTCTCTCTGGCTGGAAATTTTTTATATCTGGTAATTTAAAATTAAAATTAGAATCATCAAGCTCACCACCTGAACTTTGGAAGAGCGACATCTGCCCTTCGATGTTTTTTTTCAGGTTATTTTGGGCTGATTCTAGTAAATTTTCGTAAGAAGCGAGAAGCTGAGCTGCGTTATCGTTGATGTCATAAAACGCACCTGCCATTATTAGGCTCTCCACCGCTTTCTTGTTGATATCACTGATGTTTATGTTGTTGGTAAACTGGAACATGTCTTTTGGTTTACCTTTGTTATTACGCATATTTATTATAGCATTTACCACATTTTCCCCAACATTTTTGACACCGAGAAGTCCGAAGCGAATATTCCCATTTTCGACAGTAAATTTCATCTCACTTTCGCGTACGCTCGGCGGAAGAACAGATATATTCATCTCCGTGCAGTTTCTTATGTACTTCGAAATTTGTGAAGCGTCTCCCATAACACTAGTCATAAGTGCTGCCATAAACTCGATAGGATAATGTGTTTTTAGATACGCAGTTTCATATGCGATTACAGCATACGCTGCGGCATGTGATTTGTTAAATGCATACTCGGCAAAGCTAACCATTTGATCAAATATACTACTTGCGACGTTTTGAGGAATTCCGTTTCTTACGCAACCTAAAACTTCAACTTCACCATTTTCATTCGTCCTGCCATTAACGAAATATTCTCGTTCTTTAAGCATTACTTTCATGTCTTTTTTCCCCATAGCCCTTCTTATGACATCGCTCATGCCATAAGTATAGCCTGCAAGGTCTCTAACTATCTGCATTACTTGTTCTTGATAAACTAAGCAACCGTAAGTTACAGAGAGGATTGAACGTACACTATCGTGTATATACTGTATATTGTCAGGATTTTTTTTGTTATCGATATATGTCGGAATTGATGCCATCGGACCTGGTCTGTACAGCGAAATCCCTGCAATGATATCTTCAAAACAGTCAGGTTTTAGGTTTTTCATGAATTGCGTCATGCCACCGCTCTCTAACTGGAACAAGCCCAATGTGTTGCCACTACTGATTAGTTCATACACTTTTGGATCGTCATAATCCATCTTTGAAAAGTCTATCTTAACTCCATGGTTTTCGTATATCATGTCTATTGCATCACGAATTACAGTCAAAGTTCTAAGCCCTAAAAAGTCCATCTTCAAAAGCCCAAGTTCTTCTATCGTATTCATCGCAAACTGAGTAGATATGCCTTTTTCTGCCAGATATAGCAGAACGTATTCGTTAATGCTTTCTTTGGAAATTACAACTCCAGCAGCATGTGTCGAGGCGTGACGAGGCATCCCCTCAACAGCTTTTGCCATATCAAGTATCTTTGCTGTAGTTGTGTCTTCTTCGTATTTTTGTCTTAGGTCTGGATTCATGGTAAGTGCCAAATCCACTGTCATCTTCAAGTCAAATGGTATCGCCTTTGCAATTGCATCAGCTTCTCCATAATTTACGTTAAGAGCTCTCGCCACATCTCTGATTGCCGCTTTTGCTTTCATCGTTCCAAATGTTATGATTTGTGCTACTTTATCCGAACCGTATTTATCGATAACATAATCAATTACTTCATTTCTTCGTTCATAGCAAAAGTCTATATCTATATCAGGCATGCTTATTCTTTCTGGATTTAAAAATCTCTCAAAGATAAGCCCGTATTTAAGTGGGTCGATATCCGTTATTTTAAGTGCGTATGAAACAAGGCTTCCAGCGGCAGAGCCTCTGCCCGGTCCAACCATGATTTCGTTTTCTTTTGCATAATTTATAAAATCCGCTACTATCAGAAAATACTCAACGTAATCCATCTTTACGATAGTTGCAAATTCGTATTCAAACCTCTCTCTCAAGGCATCGTCAATTTCTCCATATCTCTCAAGTAGTCCTTTTTCGCAAAGTTCCCTTAAATATGCAGCGTTGTCCATACCATCTGGTGCTACAAAGTCAGGGAGGTGCAGCTCTCCAAATGTAAATTCGACATTGCACATATCTGCAATTTTTTGTGTATTTGTAACTGCTTCAGGAATGTTTGCAAACAGATTTGTCATTTCTCTTTCGGATTTTAAGTAAAACTGGTCGTTTGGAAAACTCATCCTGTTTTCGTCGTATATATGTGTTGCTGTCTGGATGCAAAGTAGCACCTCATGTGCCTCCGCATCTTCCCTATTTACATAATGCACGTCGTTAGTCGCCACAAGCGGTATGCCTGTTTCGCTCGAAAGCTTCTTCATGTTTGGTAAAATCGCTAATTGTTCTTCAAGTCCTTGGTCTTGTATTTCTAAATAAAAATTATCTGTGCCGAAAATTTCCAAAAGTTCCAGAGCTTCTTTCTTTGCACCTTCATAATCGTTATTCATCAGCTTTCTTTGCACATCTCCTGCAAGACAACCCGAAAGGGCAATTATTCCGTCTGAATACTGTCTTAATAAATCTTTATCTATCCTTGGTTTGTAGTAAAATCCTTCCGTGTAACCGGCAGAAACTATTTTCATGAGATTTTTATAACCGTCATTATTTTTGGCAAGCAAAACAAGATGTCCTTGCTGTTTATCTCTTTCGACATCTTTATCAAACCTGCTTCTCGCCGATGTGTAGACTTCGCAACCTATTATTGGCTTTATTCCATTTGCTGTTGCTTCTTTGTAAAATTCGATTACACCAAACATAACACCGTGGTCAGTTATGGCAAGCGAGTTCATGCCAAGCTCTTTGGCTCTTTTAATCAAATTTTTTATGCGTGCCGCACCGTCTAGAAGACTGTATTCTGTATGTACGTGTAAATGTGTAAATGACATGTATTAACTATACCACAACATTACGATAATTAAAACCAAATAAACCGTGTTTTTGCTGGGTTAATGACTTAATTTTGGACAGTAAAAGACTCCCGCACTGCGAGAGTCTTTTACTTTGTTAAGTGTTCAAATGATTGTATCGAGAAGGTAATAGCACCTAATCTCTCAATATAGTTCGTTTTCTAGATAGAAAACTGTTATTATTATACATCATACTTCTAAAAAAGTAAACAAAAATGTGGAAAAAAAATTAAAAACCTTCAGAACCCTCTAGAAACGTTCAAAACACTACTCCTGCCACACTTCACCATTGTCATCTACTACATATTGGTGTGCATGATACGCTTCCATAATGTCATAAAACGCCCAATGACTTTCAGTCACGTCTAAGAAGCGTGCATACTCTAAGTGCAGTGTAATAAAATCTCTATCAGGCACCCTGTTCAGCATCCTATTTACGATAGTCACTACTTCTGCACGAGAAATATATCTGTTTGGCATAAAATTACCGTCGCTATATCCCTTAACCCATTGGAAGTACACTGCTAGTTTAATATATTCATAAGCCCAGTGGCCTCTATTCACATCTTCAAAAGAAATATCTTGCTGGATTTCAAAAGTTTCTCTGGCAAATCGTATTGCAATTGCAACGAATTCCGCTCTCGTGATTGGGTTTTGAGGTCTAAAATTACCATCAGGATAGCCTGATAAAATTTCTAATGACGCAAGAGTTCTCACCGCTAACTCATACCAACGCCCACCTTCTACGTCAGAAAATCCTTTTGTTAGCTCAATATTTTGTTCAAGAAGCAAGTTAAAGAACATTTGTGAAACTTCCGCTCTTGTCATGTTTCTGTTCGGCTCAAAATTTCCGCCACCTGTTCCTCTGACAAATTGTATATGCTCTTTCGTATTTAATATATGAGATACATCACCTCTGCCACGTTCTTCCTCGTTTGGCTCATTTTCTTCATTTGCTGGTGGTGTTACGTTTTCGACTTGACCTCCTGTGCCATTACCGCCACCGCCACCACTTGGTGGAGGTACAATTCTTTCAAAGTTCGCAAACAAAAATGTTCTATTAGATGGCATAGCAAAAATCATAGAGCTTTGATTTGTATAGTCTAAAAGCCCGATTACGTCCCAGCCCACAAAACGATATCCCGCATCAGGTGCAGCTGTCACATTAATAATCGTGCTTGGGATAATTGCTTCGTTTCTGTGCTTACCATCGGTAATTACGCCTGCAATCCCTCCGACAATAATTGAGGATATAGTGCCGCCTTCGCCTGCAAATACAAGAAGTTCGCAAAATCCTTGTTGTATATCAAATCTTGCATTATAGTTTGTAACAACTCGCAAGTCCGAATTGTTCGGAACTCCAACAAGAATACCATCTGGGATTTTAATGTCAAAGAGTGCATTTGATTCTGCAGTCGGTACTCCATCAAATGTTAGTGTGATAAAATCACTACCTGCAAATCCGTTTGCCGTGACGTTTATTCCCGCTGGTAAATTACCAAACCACGAATTCACATTTTCTGATAATGCAGATTGTAAGCTCGTTCCCAAAAGTGTGATGACAGCCTGCCTCTGCCCTAATGCTCCTGTAAGTCCGGCATTGACTTCGCCCTCAATGACTCTGTCTTCTACAATTGCGACTGCAAGAGAAATTTTAAAATATTGTCCTGTAAAAGTGCTTACATCAAAAGGCACGCCGTTACCACTAGGGTATACTGAAATGCCCTCGCTATCAGGAGACGTCCAGTATGTATAAACATCAGGAAGTATCAATTGTGAGTTTTGCCCCAGATTAAACGCTTGCACAAGCCCACGAATTTCCATCGTGCCTGTTCCGCTTATCGTAACGGTTGCTCCATCAAAGATATTGATGCCATACGAACCTGCTGTGAAAGTTTGTTCTGCATGCATGCCAACAGATGCAAACATGTTTGATCCGCTTATATTGATCACCGCATCGTTTGTTACTGAAAGTGCATATTGTCTATCTGTGTTCCATCTAAAATCGTTTAGGTTTAATATGTGTCCTGCTGAAACTGAAAATTTAGGCGGGCTGCTAATTCCGCCATAAAGAAATTGTCTACTCGACGAAGAAAACTGAGCGTTTCCTGCTGGGTCTCTATATACTATATTGCCATCTGAATAAAAAATCAGCCCATAATCCGTAATTACTTCAACTCCTGCTATAGGGAAAAATCCTGTAGTTGCTCCATAATAAAAGATTCCTGCACCTAATGTAGGATGATTTTGCCATAAAAACGTACTGTTTCCTCCCCAGTTTGTAAGGTCATCGCCATAGTAATGATTTTGATTTTGAAGATAGTGGTACGAATCGTTTAATGTCTCGAAGTTCATCCTGTTTCTGCCCCACGTTATGACAAATGCTCCTGTCGTGATACCTGAGCTTGGAGAAAAGTTTGCGGCTGAAATAACGTCAGTTATTGTATCTACTTGGCCTCCTCCGCTTCCGTATGCAAACACAAATCCGCCTGTCACATGGATATTAGAACTCGGTCCTGCTGCAAAAATCGCTCGCCCATATGTAGCAGAAACCACGCCGCCTGTTATTGTTATATCTGCGGCTTGAACTGTGCTTGCCGCAAAAATTGCGTTTACACCACTTCCGCCTGAAGTTGAAACAGTTCCGCCCGTTACAGTAACTTTACTGCTTGCTCCTGTTATTTGAATCGCATTTCCTGTGTTTGATGAAACAGTTCCTCCATTTACTGTTACGCTTGAATTTGTAACATCGACGTTAGCGTCTATAGCTGTTCGTATCGCTACTCCTGAGCCTGCTGCTGTAACGCTTGCGTTTCCTGTGACCTGAGCATTAGAATTTGTGCCTATAAGGTTAATTGCACATCCGTTTATCGATATTACTTTTCCATTTTCTGATACGAGTACGCTTCCTCTCGTCTGAAGTGCATAACCTGCGTTTGACGTACTTTGAACTATGCCAGTGCCTCTTACTATTACATTTTTGCCTGTTCCCTCGATACTGCCACCGCTTCCGTCCATATAAATTGCTGGGTTTAAGTTGTTTGCTGCTGCATTTGAAACTGTTCCACCTGAAACAAGAACTGTAGAGTTTGAATTTGTTCCAATGCTCCTTATAGCACTTGCACCGCCAGAAGTTACTACTCCACCATTTTGAATTATCATCTGCGTTGAGCCACCACTATCATTTATGGCATTGCCATTTGGAACTGCGATAACTTCTCCACCGTTAACTATGATGCTTGCATTTGGTGCTGATGTAGTTACATTTATGCTTGAGCTTGTTCCTGCATTGCTTACAAATCCGCCTGCATCAATATTTAGAACAACTCCACTTGCATTTATATTTACTGCGTATGCACTTGCAGATGATGCAAAAGCAACACCACTAATATTAACTATTGCACCTGTACCTGTTATATTAATCGCTCCACCTGCGGTATTATTAACTGAACCATTTAAATTTAGCGTTCCTCCGCCTGCAAGCGTCAGGGCATATCTTGCCCTGTCAAGCGAGCTTGATAACGCCGCTTCCCAGTTTAAAGTCGTGCCTGATGGGATATCAACAATAAGCGGCGCGCTTGCAACTGCTGTACCAGTAACATCCCAGATGTTAGCACCACTATTTGTTACAGTCAAACCTGCTTGTTCAACCTGCACCGCCCAAAGTGGTGCACTAAAAGCCATAACACCATAATTAGTCGAACTTAAAGCTGTCTGCTCTGATGCAACTGCTTCAGAATCTACTGCACTCGAAATTGCTATATCAAAATTTGCCAACCCAAAAGTCATGCAAATCAAAAGCAAAACAGCAAGCAACTTCTTTGATAACATTTTCATCAAAAATCCTCCCAACACATTTTTTAACACTTTTTTTGTTTTTTAGTTATTTTTATTATTGTATCACTGCATTATACTTTTTGTCAATGAATTATGATATTTTGTATAATATTGCTATATTTATCACATTTTACATTTAATTCAGTTATATTCTTTTGTATTTCTCGAGTTTTCTTTGCTTGAGCTTTGACTTTTCAAATTGTATTATGTGCAGCAAACGCACAAAAAGAGCAGGTATGCAAAACATATCCTGCTCTTTTAAAAAAATCCCTTTATTACTTCGCTACGACTTTTTTAAGCCTTGCAAATCTAGGCAATCCATTTTCTTTTGGAAGTTTTGTCTCTCCCTGTATAAGTGGCATTGCATAGTCTATGAACGGTTTTAGAACTCCGTTGCCTTCTGCATTTATCCAATCATCTGGAATTTTCTTTTCGTAGTTTGCAACTTCTTTAAGGTCAAACATCTTAGGAATACATTTGTAGCCATCTTTTCGATCACATTCAAACCCTGACATCTTATCAGTTACGCCTTTTACAGCTTCTTCAACAGCCACTTTTCCAACCATAAAACTTTCTTCAATATCAGTAAGCGATGCGACATGTGCAGCACAACGCTGTAGTAAATTAAACTCAATCCCACGCACCTTAGCACCAGTCTTTTGCTTAACTTTGTCAGCAAGTATCATAGCAAGACCGCCAAGCTGAGCATGTCCAAATCCATCTGTCGCAGAAGCTGTCGTCTCGACAACAAGCTCGCCATTTTCGTATTTGATTCCCTCACTTACAGCAACAAGACACTTACCTTCTGCTTTATAAACTCTTTCGATATCGGCCAAAAACTTATCCATGCTAAATGCTCTCTCAGGCAGATATATTAAATCCGGCCCTTGCCCCATTTCATTTGCAAGTGCAGCAGCTGCTGTGAGCCATCCTGCATTTCTACCCATACATTCTATAATTGTTACCATTCCTGCATCGTATACTCGCGAGTCAAGATAAACTTCCATAAAAGAGGTAGCAATATACTTTGCCGCCGACGGAAAACCTGGGCAATGGTCGATACCATATAAGTCATTGTCTATAGTCTTTGGAATTCCCATGATGCGGCACTCATAACCAGCGTTAATCATGAACTTTGAAATCTTATTACAAGTGTCCATTGAGTCATTTCCACCGTTATAGAAGAAATATCTAACGTCGTATTTCTTGAAAATTTCAAGGATTCGGTTATAATCTGTGTCATCGACATCAGAATCAGCAAGCTTATACCTAGAAGAACCTAAAAACGAAGAAGGCGTATATTTTAACAATTCTAATTCCGCTGCATCTTCCTCTTCCATGATATATAGTTTGTCATTTAAGACACCTACTATCCCATTTGCTGCACCATATACATTTGTGATGCTGTCACTGTCAAGTGCTGTGCGAATAACTCCGTATGCACTTGCGTTTATTACCGCTGTTGGTCCACCTGATTGTGCAATAATGCACGCTCCTTTTAATTGACTCATCAATATTTCCTCCTCTAACTTTAAAGTGTTTTTGTTTTTGTTATCATAAATGAATTTTGTATTTGTAATTATGAAATGTTCTATAACACTAATATTAATAAAACTATTTTGAGTGCACATTTACATACGGGACTGGCATTTCGATTCCCGCTTCATCAAATGCGATTTTTACGTTTTCCTCAAGATAATATCTTACAGCTATTACATCGTCTGTCAGGCACCAAGCTCTAAGTTCGATGAAAACTATACCGTTTACCAGCTCTGCAACACCTACTGTGGTTTCTGGCTCCTCCAAAATCAATTCGCCACGCTTTGCCACTTCAAGAAGAATCGCCTTTGCCTTAAATATATCACTAGTTCCGCTTATTCCAAACCTACTATCAACACGCCTGTTTTCTTCTGCCGAATAATTTATTATAGGTGATGTGCTTAAAGTGCCATTGGGAATATGAATAACTCTGTTGTCAAGCATTATCAGCTTTGTAAACAATAGGTCTATCTGGTCTACTCTGCCTTTTGCCGCTCCAACTTCGATGAGGTCTCCCTTGTTAAAAGGCTTAGATGCCATAATAATCATACCGCCTGCTACATTGCTAAGACTATCTCTCAGCGACAGTGCAATCGCAGCACCTGCGATACCAAGTACCGTTACAAAAGTCGAAAGAGGCACACCTATATATGATAGTGCTGTTCCAACAAGTACCGCAAAACACACAACTTGGATTCCATGACTTACAAATTTATGAAGTACAGGGTCAAGAGATGTCTGCCGTAGCATTTTGATGATAATCTTTCCAAGTAATTTTATTAGAAGCCACCCTATAAATATTATGATTATGACGAAAAGCCATGGCCTTATTATTTCCATATTAAGGATATTACTCCATTGTATATTTTCCACTTTGTCTTCCCTTTCTTAAAGCATACTTTCTTTGTAATATATATTATAACGCAAATGTGCACTCATGTCATTGCTATTAGGCGAATTGTTTTAAAATCACAAAAATTTCTCAAATCATAGAAATATCACAGAAATTATGATACAGTAATATTATGAAAGAATCTACGCAACTCAAAAGCATATTTGATGGTATTTTGACCGAAGGCAACTTAGTAAAAGCTGTCTTTAGTTCTGTTCGCAAAAAATCTTTACCGTATAAAAAAGTCACTATCAGACCTCTTTCATTGCAAGGTGATATAGAGTTTCAGGCAGAATTTCATTATCCTGACCATGTGACGCACGAAAATATAGGCAATCATTTATTTACTGATTTTGCTTTGGAGCTTATAAACGACAACTTTAAGCAAGTAAATATTTTAACGACAGAAAGCGATATACAGATACTTGCTTCAAAGCCAAGCACTCCTAAAATTTACAAAAAATCCGCAATTAGAGAATCCGCAGACACGAGCCACAACCAATCTAAAAATTATATCATTCCTAATCATGTGCCTTGTGATTTTCTAATTAAACTTGGTGTAATGGACGAAAACGGCAATGTTTTCCAAAAAAATTATTCTAAGTTTAGACAAATAAATCGCTTTTTAGAAATATTGCGAGATGCATCGCATGCACTTCCTACAGATAGACCTTTAAAAATAATTGACTTTGGCTGTGGCAAAGCGTATTTAACTTTTGCAATTTATCACTATTTCAACCACATTCTAAAGAGAGATGTTGAAATCATAGGGCTTGATCTGAAGTCTGAGGTGATAGATTTTTGCAATGATACAGCAAAAGAGCTTAACTATTCAAATCTGACATTTGTAATTGGTGATATTGCAAGCTTCAAGCAAGAAAACGCCGACATGATAGTAAGCCTGCATGCATGTGATACTGCGACTGACCTTGCACTTATAAACGCTGTAAGTTGGGGTTGCTCTGTGATACTTTCAGTGCCTTGTTGCCAACATGAACTGTTTGAGCAAATAAGCAGTAATCCTGATAATGCATATCTTAAACACGGGCTTCTAAAAGACAAATTCACGGAAGTTTTAACGAATGGACTTAGAGGATTAAAGCTCGAATCATGTGGATATGATGTTTCTATGGTTGAATTTACATCTTTAGAGCATACTTCCAAAAACGTAATGATTAAAGCTGTTCATAAGAAAAACAATCCTGCCAAAATGAAAAACGCCGAAGATGAATTTCAAAAGCTCATATCTCACTGGAACGTAAATCCTACAATTAGTAAGTTGACAAGTTAAAATGTGTATTTTCACATTATTTGACATTCGTAATTATTGCTGTATTTCTTTGTACTTTTCCTTCAAAAGTGGTATAATAGATTAATTGTATTAAACGTTAAAATGTCTTATTTACAAAATATGCTGAGGAGAAATGTTTAATGAAGAATTTTTTTACTGTACATGAATTTGCCAAAATAACTGGCATTGAAGCATCTACTCTGCGTTTTTGGGATGAAATCGGTGTATTTTCCCCTATCAAACGTGACCCTGAGAACAATTACAGATATTATTCACTGGCTCAACTCACTTCTGTAAACTTTGTTTCTGTTTTAAGCGACCTTCAAATTCCGCTCAAAGACATTGCAAAGCTTCGCCAAAGCCGTGACCCTAAAAATCTCATCAAAATACTTGAAAAAAGAGAATATGAACTTGATATGGAACTGCGTGCTATCCGCCTAAGATTTTCTATGATTCACATGAGGCGTGAGCTTATTAATCAAGGGCTCGATGCCGATGAAACTAAGATTTCGATTGTAGAGATGGATGATAGAGCGTGTATTTTGTGGCCTCGCAACGAATACGAGGAAGGAGATACATTCGTTAATCCGCTCGCAGCACTTATACGCGAAGCAAAAGAACGTCAGGTCAATCTCGATTTTCCTGTCGGCGGATATTGGGATAGTTTGGATTCGTTCAAAAATGCGCCTTCACTCCCTGATCATTTCTATTCAATAGACCCAATAGGAACGCATTTGCGAAAAGGCGGCCCTTTTGTTGTAGGATATGCACGTGGAGATTATGGTGAGATGGGCGACCTTGCCGAAAGAATGTCTTCTTATATACGCGAAAACCATATAACTGTTTCTGGACCTTTATATGTAATATATTTGCACGATGAAATCTGCACAAAAGACCCTACGCAGTACATTGCACAAGCTTGCATTGCTGTTTCAAATTCAAAAAACACAAAGAAAAAGTAGATTCACTTATTTATTTTAATAATCCTATTGCCTCTATTTTTGTTGCGGCATCAGTGATGTTGCCCACTTGAAGTTTGTTATAAATAGAATCCAAATGAGAGCGGAGCGTTGATTGTTTAATATCTAACGCCTCTGACATTTCTTTATACGATTTACCTTGGCAAATCAAATGCATTATTGCAATTTGTTTTTCGGTATACTTCACATTGCTGTCTGCACTTGTAGCTGTCAAATTGACTTTTCCGCGAGTTTTTAAGTAAAGCATTTTGCAAAAACTCGAAAAGTTACTGTCCTTCTTTTTATCTTGTTTTATGCGGTTGACTAGAAGCTGCAACATAGGTGCAAGCTCTGCACCGTTATTTATAAACATTTGCACATAATTACAAGGCTGTGCCACACGAATAGCATCTTCTAAGTATTTTAATGCTTGTTCTTGATATCCTTGTTTTCTTTTTGAATAAGCTATCGCAAGCAAAATTTGTGCTTCTAGCGTATCTAAAGTACGGTTAAATGCAAGTGTATTGTTCAAAATTCTTTCCAGTAAAACGCACGCCGAATCGTATTTTTCGGTTAATATGAGTGCACGACTTGTTACAAGACCTGCATATGTTCTATACACTTCAGGAATTTCAAAATATTCATTATCTGCGAGCCATTCTTCTGCTGCTTTAACATTGCCTACAAGAATTTCACGATGTGTCTCAAATGCTTGATAGTTATATGACAGATGATATGCTTTTTCTCTGTCAATAAGCTGTGCTATTGCTTCTTTTGCTTCAAGTGCATCTTTTGAGTTTTTCTTGCCGAGAGCATCTAAAACATTTAGCAGTATTGCATATGCACAAAGTTTTAACTCTGTAGGATAATGGCTTTTTACTGCCGCTACTGCTTTTACTGCATAGATATTGGCTCTTTCGATGTTTCCTTGTTCATATAACAATGCTGCTTTTGCAAACTCTGCAATTAGCTGCGATTCATCGCCAAACATCCAGTGAGATGCAATAGATAATATTGCCGAAACGTTTACAACTACATTTCCTGTTGCAATAACAGAAAAATCCCTTATCCCTCGATGAAGCAGTGGCATTTGCATTGACGTCGACCACCTCTCAGGGGAAACTGCGGATTTATTTGGCATAATAATACTTTTTGCTATAATTTGTTTTGCGTCCATGCGAAAGTCAATAAGCCATACATGGAAAATTCTATGTGAATGTGATGGATAAGTTTCCAAAATCTCGACATGCCTTGCGTAGTATTCGTCCATATATGAAACCATATCGCTTCTACGCCCTTCGGCAAACGCACCCCAAATCATCAAATACAATAATGGTGGATATTCTTTTGCGACATTTTGAACTACTGGGTTTTTGATAATTGGCAAGAGCTTGCTCGCCAAGAAATTGTAATGTTCAAAAGTATTAAAAAGCTCAAAACACTCAATAATGCCTGCATTGTTTTCGCATTGTATGAAGCAATTGATTGCTCTAAAAAAGTTTCTTTGCGACAAATGCCAACGGCCTTCTTTTTCTAAAAGTGATTGTAAAAATTCTTCGCCACGAGCACGCACCATATTCATCAAGAACTCCTGAAAAATGTGGTGATATTGATAAGTGCCTTTATTTTTTCGTGTGACAAAAATACCTTCTTGCATCAATTTTTCGAGAAATTCATCACTATCAGAGCGACCTGTAAGTTCATCACATAAAGCTGGAATAATGTCGTTTAAAGCAGCCGTATTTAACATGAATTCTTTAGTTGATTCTTCCCAATTATCCCAAATACTAGTCCGTACAAAATCTCCAATATGATTGAGTGCTTTTTCAGATATCTGTCCACCTGCAAGCAAAAGTGCGTTTATGCCGAGTGCCCAGCCCTGACTTTCTTGGCTGATTTCTGCAAGTTGCTCCTCTGAAATATTATAGCCTCGCTTTTCATATAACTTTAGTATTTCATCATTAGTAAAAGATAACTTATCCTTATCAATAAAAGCAATCTGATTTTTTAATCGCAAAGTCGAAAAAATAGCAGGAAGCTCGTTCCGACTTATTATGATAACTTGGAAATTTTTTGGTAATCTTTTAATTAAAACTAAGAAAAAATGCATGACAGAATCGTCATCAATCAAATGTAAATCATCTAAAACGAGTACCGTCTTCTTTTCGGTAGAAAGAACAGCAATCGCTTGTAACGTAAAAATATCAGGAGCACTTTGAAAAGAAGGATGCGAAATAATCTCGATAAAAGCTTCGTTGTCTGGCTGACAAGAACGAAGCATATTGCAGAAACGCTCACAAAATCCTGTGAGTACGTTATCGTATTCGTCGATATTGAATGTCGCATTTACGCAATCTTTTCCTTCAAGCCATTGTGAAACGGCTATCGTTTTGCCAAATCCTGCTGGTGCACAAATTGCAATAATCGGATAAGCTTCGAAGGCATCAAAAACGCGACACACGTCATCTCTTTTTAACATACTATTTTTAGTATCCATTCGGATGGTCTCCTTTTTACTTTGACATATGTGTCTCTATTAAATTTGTGTTCCCTTTTTTACTTAATCCTTTAATCACTTTACAAATGTATAGAATATATACACTCATTCATGATAGCATACCGCCCGTGATTTTTCAATGAGTTTTAGCATTTTGTAAATCATTTTGCGAAATTTGATTTTTTTTATATAATTTTTTTGTAAAAAATGTAATTTTCTAACCCCCTTAACGTGGGTGTTTTTGTGTTTTTCGTACATTTTGTAATATTTGTGTAATGATTCCCAAGATGCACTCTTTGTTACGCTCCCCTCTTGACGTGGGTATTATCTTGTGTTTTTGCTATTTTGTAACATTTCTGTAATGTTTTCCGCTTTACCGGATACAATCACCTGAAAAAAAATTTTACGATTCACCCACCTAGTGTGGTGTTTTTTACGTTTTTATTTTGCTAATATACTCATAGCACTTATAGTGCAACCAAATATTTGTAACTTTGCTTATGAATATTTGATATAAGCCTGTAGAGAGAATCTCCATTTCTCTAGACATAAAAACTTCTAAATAGCACAAGCAGAAAAGAGCGACCCAAGTGGTAGGTCTTTTTTGCTTTTTTGTTTCTTTTTTAACCCCTTAATAACTAAAACAAAAACCTAAAACCACCTTTAAAGTTCCTTAGTTAAAAAGATGGTTTTTTAGCAGATTTTAGGGCAATATCACACGAAAATCTAAAGATTGCATAGACTGTAAGCGTTGATTTTTCAAGGCTTACATGGTTTTTGTGGAAAAAGGTAATTTTTTTTTCTTTTTTTCACAAAAACCTATTGACTTCATATATACTTTATACTTTATAATCTGCATTGTAGAAGGGGATGGGTGATCAAAATGAAAAGAAACACTAAGCAAAGAAAAAAAATATTGCACGTCATAGTAAGTCTATTTTTAGTCGTGCTCATGCTTCTTCCTGCTAGTTACATGGTTATGGCAAAAGAAAGTCAAGAACCTACGATAGTAGTTGAAGAAATACAGCAAGAAAGCGACATTATACAAGACATTGAAAACGCGCACGACATTGGACTAGATGATGAGATTGGGCTGGATGATAATATTCTATTAGAAGACGAGTTTGTAATTGATGCCGATACGAATGGTGAGATTACTGATGAAGTTAGCAAGGGCAATGTGATTGAGGATGAAATCAGATTAGAAGATTTGATTTTGATGGAAGTCATGCAAGAAAGCAATCCCGTAAAGTTAAACGAAACTGGCGAACTGTTCCAGACTATTAACGAGGCTATTTCAGGGGGAAATAATGCGGGATTACAGACTTTAACTTTGGAAATCACAAGCGATGTGACAGAACTACATGATATCATAATTACATCAAACGTCACAATGGTCAGTACAGAAGGTTCTCATACTATAAATATGGCACCTACTACAAGGATTCGAGTTGAAGCTGGAAGTCTTACTTTAGGCGATGGCGTAGGTGTCAATGTTCTAACAATTTCAAACAGAATATTTGTCACAAATGGTGAAATCAACGTAAAAGACGGCATCATCTTACAAGGCACATTGGATCTTCGTGGTCCAAATGTTAATGGTATGATTAGTGGCGGGCAAAT
>Ga0123355_10008449_pt1 | contig 15563 bp, 7 predicted proteins | sample TergutEmb28metaG_3_FD_89872 | JGI IMG/M metagenome (GOLD analysis project Ga0123355, IMG submission 89872) | Embiratermes neotenicus P1 segment gut microbial communities from Petit-Saut dam, French Guiana - Emb289 P1 | ecosystem: Host-associated > Arthropoda: Insects > Digestive system > Gut ... | reverse complement strand
TATATGTTTATTTCTACTTATCAGTTGCTCAACATGTTTCGGGCCACCATGTGCCCATCTTCAGGAGCTGACGACTTAGTGGTATTTTCTCTCACGTGTGGTGACTACACCACACGTGAGAGAAAATACCACTAACTCGTCAGCTCCTGAAGATGGGCACATGGTGGCCCGAAACATGTTGAGCAACTGATAAGTAGAAATAAACATATACTAAGTGACATCTAGTTGGTGTCTTATTCCATAATAAATAAACTCTCTGGATAATTTCGACGGATCAAATTGCAAAACAGTCCTGCTGTTGCAATAAGGTCGGTGCATTGCCTGTGAGATCTAAAAATCGTCCAGAATTTTTAAACAAGGGGATCCGCCCTTCTGGCTATCACTAATTGCGTCAGAGTTTCAATGTTAGTTTGCATGTAATTTTCAAAGCCTAGTGGTAAATATATGACCCACCTGTTTTAACGTTTAGAAACTCTGAATTCTACCGCACAGCGATATATTGTCATATGTTTGAAGTGTGTCTCGAAATACATGCCGACCATTTCTGTAAACAGCTTTAACAGGGTTTTGAATTTATAATGACAACAGACCTGTTCGCCGATCCCAATGTGCCCGGGGTCTATGGTCTGGTTCTGCGGCCGCACGCTTGCTGGGATTGTGGGCTCGAATCCCGTCGGGGGCATGAATGCTTGTCTCTTGTGAGTGTTGTGTATTGTCAGGTAGAGGTCTCTGTGTCGGGCTGATGACTTGTCCAGTGTAGTCCTAATGAGTGTGGTGTGTCTGAGTGTGATCGTGAAGCGTCGATAATGGGCAGGCCCTGGCCCACTGCGCCTTGAAGAAAACAGACCTGTTCTCTGTGAGGTAAGAAATGAAATATTATGTTTGTTTTTAAGCGGTAAATGTTTTTGGGTCGTGCCATGGTTCAGGAAGTTAATTGCTGGTCTGTCACCGCAGAGTCCGGGATTCGATTCCAGGTCAATCCGTGTGAGATGTATGGTGGAAAAAGTGACACTTTTATCCGGATGCTCCAGTTTTCCCTCTCCGTACCGTTCCACCAATGTTTCATAGTCATTTTCACCCACATGTTGCTGTTACCAGAGGGACAAACGGGCGAAGCATGGAAACTTTCCAACTGGCAGTGCTGTTACGGAAATAGGGAAAATTTGGAGAGACAAGTAGTTTAACTTTTTATAAAATATGGGTTTTCACTATTCTCAAATTTACGAAATCGACGGCCATAAGCAGTAATGTTATATAAAAACACCGTCCTTCATTTTTTCCCCCATTTCTTTAATACGAGTTGGAACAAAAACATCAATTCTACCTGGCAAGCTAATAGTTAGTCTGTTAGTTCAGAAATTTCTGACCTCATTCAGAACATCGAGTTTGATTATCGTTTTCACAGGAGCCAGTCATTGTCCCTATCCTGAGCTAAATAACTTCCTGCTTGGTTTAGATCTATTTTAATATTGTATCTTAATTTATAGACGTAAGTCTGCCAAGTAACTTCTATTCATCTCTCTCTGACCAAAACCCTGTACACCCATGTCGTCCTCCCCATGTGTGCAACACGCTCCGCCCATCTTATCCTCTCACATTGTACTATCGCAGTATCGGCGAAGAATGACAATTGTTGTGTACCTTACGCAGTTTTCTCGGCTTGGTTGTTGGTTGTTGGTTGTTGGTTGTTGGTTGTTGGTTGCTGGTTGTTGGTCGTTGGTCATTGGTTGTTGGTTGTTGGTTGTTGGTCGTTGGTTATTGGTCGTTGGTCGTTGGTCGTTTGTCGTTGGTTGTTGGTTGTTGGCTCCCGTCTCTCAGGTCCAAATATCACCTTCAGCACCCTGTTATGAAAACAGTATCCGCAATTTGTATTTATTTAAGGTGAGAGACTGAGATTTACGTTGATACAAAACAGCGGTAAAATTATATTTTTCGGTTTCATACAGGAGATGAGGAGAGCCGCCCTCTGAACAAAATGGTCGAAAGTATCAACGACTTTAGCCTGTTCTTAATTTCTTCATGAATGAATTTCTTTTACTATCATTCTCAAATGCCTACTTATTTACAAGGGACCGGTATGACCTATTCGGTTTAGCGACTCACTACAGGCTGGAGTGTTCGGGGTTTGAATCCAGGTGAGTGCAAGAGATTTTCTCTTCTCCACAGCCGTCCAGAACCGTCCTGGGGGCCACACGGTCTACTCTGCAGCGGGGACCGGGTCTTTCCTGGGAGTAAAGCGGCCGGGACGAGTCATCAACCACCCACCCCCATCTATGGCTCAGGATAAGCGTGGGTAGAGCTATACCTCTAGTCCGCCTCTTTGCGTCGAATGACAAGTTACGAGGCTACATTCATCTTTATTTCTTTACAAAACATTTGAACCCACACACACTCCTCCATGTAGGGTCCACCCTATTTGCTTAAAGCGGTAAATGCGCGCTTTGTAACTGCTGTACTGATTGCTTTACAAACATATTGACTAAATGGTTGTGATGTGAGATGGGGGATTTGGGATGAAATCCTGAATGCCTGTAGTTGCGCCTAATAACATAATAATCAGCCTCCATGAATACAAATAGAACAAATTAAGTGCATCCAAAGGGAGACTCGCACACAACAACGGCGTTTTAGAAACAGAGTGTGTAAATGCGCACCAAGAATATTCGTGTGAGACACTTTACAAGTCGTACTGTTCCAAGCCTAGCAGCTTGACCACAAATGTAAGTTAGGCCACTTTATCTTTATTTTTTAATTTAAATTCGGTAATGACATAAAAATAATGCCCTTCAGAAATCCCACTCCAACTATTCTATTGTGTCCTTAGATTTTCCTCAATTAACACTCCGAAGCATGAAATTTGGAGACGATAAAAATAAAGATGAAGATAAAACATTCCCTGTTCTGGCCTATTACAGGCCCATGGGGTTCCAGGAGTTTGATTCTCCCAGATTCGAGAAAATCGTTATATAAAGGTGGTGAGTTTGTCAACTGTAGTACCGGCCACCTTTACCCCACAGGAAATATTCCTGATACTTATTTCTGTTAGAGGCTGAGTCGACCCCTGGACAATACTGCTGCCGAAGGGATTACGTCAATGAAAATTTCCAGTGACACTATCGGGAATCGAACCTGCTTCCTTCAGGCTTGTAGCACAGTGCCTCAGCCAACTGCGCCACGGTATGCCGCCATGAAATTCGATTAAATAATATGTAGGCACTCAGTTCCTTATTTTAAGTTGCACTGGTTCCTTCTGTCCAACAACTTTAGAATTACCCCTGCGATGTTCCACATAAACCTCACTTTCTATGGCACTTTTCTCGTTTTGTCATTCCTCAACACCCTGTGTTATTGACATGCATCAATACTGGATGAGGGACTAAGTTAAGCATTTTTGTTTCTATTTATGTTCCCACACAGTTTCCAAAACCGTCCAATACATTCGTTCAAACAGTAATATAATATTTCCTTGTGTTTTGTCCTAAATAAACATCCATTTTGTCCAATAGTTGACTTGTAATTTCCTATTATGTGCTGTTCTTCATAGATTCACTTCAAGTTAGACCATTAACTCCAGTGTGCTGTTCTGCTCTCGGCCAGCACATGTCCACCTTCACTACTACATGTTTCCATTAAGCAGAGCCTTTCATGTCGCAAGACAGACAAGATTTCCCCCCTCGTGCAATTCAAAGTTTTATTGCCAAGTTTAAAACAGCCCATGACTGTTCTGTCACAATAATGACACGTGAATTAATCTTAAACATGAGGTGACGAACAATTGCACCAAGTGTAAATTGTTTATATTTCAGTAAGGAAATTGTACGTAGCATGGGTGAAAAATGGCATTGAAAGTAGGGAGGCAGCGACGTGAAATGGCTTCATGTGGCTTAAAAGTGGGACAAATGTTAGGCTCTGACGATCGCGGTAATGAATATTCAAGTTCGTTAAGATGCGGGGAATTTCTGAGGAAATTTTAGATTCAAAAGATGGAAGATTTCAAATATTGGAGGACAATTTTAATGATCAAAATTCTATTGAGGAAGAAATTAAGAGCAGATTTAATTCAGGGAATGCTTGCCATCATTCGGTGCAGAATCTTTTGTCTTCTAGTTTGCTATCCAAAAATAAAAAGATTAAGATATACAGAACTATAATTTTGCTTGTTGTTTTGTATGGGTGTAAAACTTGGTCGCTCACATTGAGGGAGAAACACAGGTTGAGGGTGTTTGAGAATAGGATGCTGAGGAGAACATTTCGGCCTAAGAGGGATGAGATAAGGGGAAGTGAAGACAACTAAGTAATGAGGGGATTAATGATCTAAGAATTTCTTGAATTTCTTGACTAGCTGCAAACTAGCTAGCTTCTCAAGGACTCTGCACCATGGAGTAAGTATGTAAGTAAGTAAGTAAGTAAGTAAGTAAGTAAGTAAGTAAGTAAATAAGTAAATATGAGATGGGTGGGGCACGTAGCACGCATAGGGAAGAGTGGATGTGTACAGGGTTTTGGTGGGGAATCCTGAAGGAAAGAGCCACTTGGCAGATCCGGGCCTAAGTGGGAGGATAATATTAAGATGGATCTTCAGAAAGTGGGATCTGAGGGCATGAACTGGATCGATGTGGCCCAGGATAGGGACAGGTGGCGGGCACTTGTGAATGCGGTAATGAACCTTCGGTTTCCTAAAACGCGGGGAATTTCTTGACTAGCTAAGAACTGATTAGCTCCTCAAGAAGGAATCTGCTCCATGGAGTGAGAATAAATTAAAACAAAAAAGAGTGCCCAAGGAAGGTTTTCCTCCGATCAGTTGCAGTGTATAAATTAATATACCGTGTGCACAATGAAACACCAAGTGTATTATGTGATATAGGAATTTGATGTAGAGGATTGAGAAATGCAGAAGGCGGTAGGGACCCCACGTGGAAAGGCTGGGTGATAATAATCTCAAAGAGCAACAAAGGCTCACACGTAGAAGAAGAAGTTGGGAGAAAGTGGAATCAAGTGTGAGATGCAAAAAGAGCAAGAGGCTTAAATCTTGACATTGCAGTGAACGGATTCAAGGTCACCGTCAATGAACTTTTTCTATTATGTCGAAACCCGCAATACATGTGGAAGAAATGAACCTAAAGTCTGTGTTCCCTTTCTAGGAGCTTTTGAAACGTTGTAAAAAGCGACCATAGGTTCGTTATGTCCGTCCGCATGAAACAATTCGTTTTCCACTGGAAGGATTTTCGTAAAATGTTATAATCCAGTGTTTGTTTCAAAACTACCGAGAGAGATCCAATTGTTTTGTAAATCAGACAACAAAAACAGGCACCTTACATGAACACCGATATACATTAGTGACTTTTTGTTCACCATTTTTTCATTGTTGTCTTCGATAATAATCGATATCAGTCAAACCGTAATCGATAATAATTAGTACTAATGTTATTTATTCACACGATATACACTATGCAGACTTAAGAAAAATAAAGCCATGCCATAATTATATGTAATATTTATTAATTACGTGTAGGATTATGACTGTTGTATCGAGATTTATTGTAAATATACCATTAAAATTTGTAAGGAATATTGTTAGAATTCAGCAACTACAGGGGTGCCAATAATTCCTTAGCCCGACCAGGAAGGAAACAAGCTAATGTTTCTGTCAGAATGGCGTGAATTTCCTTCAGCGCCTTGCCTTAAAAAAAAAAACTTCATGACAGCTCGCGTCTCGATGTTGTTGAAATCGCGCGCGTCCCTGACATGCTTCCGAGCTTGTATCCTTCCTGGAAGGGCTAAGAATTTATCAGCACACCCGTACAAAAACTGGGCGCGATAAAATGTTGAAGTTATGTGCGATCAAAAAATTTAACACAGACGGAAGCAAAATGTACATAAAGATAATACCTTGTGCAAAGATAGTGTACAGTGACAGGCCTTAATTATGTTAATAACATTTTATGATATATGCACAACTGTTGACAACATAAAAAGAGTGGTGGCGGTGGATTATGTAGTATGACAATCTGAGAGTGGAGCAGGATGCAAAGATAAGAACGCACCGCACTGTTACGTTTATAATTATATTTAATATTCTTTTGCACAGGTGCTGTTAGAAAAATTTCTCTCACAGACGTAGTTATTTGCGTTCGAAATGTGCGCAGACCCTTATACAAATTTGTATTCCGTCATTCTTTTCCGAGTTGAACCAAATCTAAAATACGTCAGAAACCTTCATAAAATTCCCGAATTCTAAACATAAATCAGAAGGCAAGTCCCTGGATTTTCGTCTCGGAAGTCCAGGTTCTTTCTCCTCAAGTCCATGTGATGTTTGTGGTGAATGAAGTGTTATTAGGAAACGTGTTCCTGGCTGTACTTTCGTTTTCTCCTGCTAGTATCATTCTATATTGATCTATATTGATCTTCTTAATAACGCGCTTATCGTAAGGACAAGCGGACGAAACTTGGAAACTTTAAAAAACAGCTGTGCTGTTTCGGACATAGGGGAACATCGGACAGTAGAGTATTTTCAAGTTTTGTCCTAGAGTTTAGGTGTATTTAATTTGTCAATTACCGTTAAAAGGCATGCATCCCTTTACAAATTCAGTTACTTGCATTTTGATTCGAGAGCAACAGAAAGAAGTATGGAAGGTTGGATTCGTGTATTTGAGCGTACTGCAGCATTGACACTTGAGTAAGGGTGTGGCTGCGGGCTGACTGAGCTCCAGGCAGGCTAGGGAGCAGCCAGCAAGGGTTGCAGAGGCCATTGCCTCCTGACGTGAAGCGGCTTATAGCGTCCCACATCATTGATTCGGTTCCTCGCAAGGCATCCTAAAATTAGAGCTGGTTTTTACCGGCAATATTAGACAGTTTTGAAGCCCCACAAGAACAATAATCCTTGAATGTCCTGTTATTGTTAATGGCGAGTCTTTATCCTTTTCTTCCTGTTATTGTGTCTTAATCTTTTTTGTCGTGAATATTCTTTATGAGAACAGTGTCAAACTGGGGGAGAAACTGGCACGTCAGGGTTCCGGACATTATGTTGACGAGGCCTGGAGCTGCGCAGGAGGAGCACATCGGGATCCTGGCGAGTTCGGGAGGACGATAAACGAGTTCGTGGTTAGGCCCTCGGGCCAGTTGCGCCCATATTCGAGGACCTAACCATAACATGTGTTTGTGTGGACGGAAATTTTATGTTGGGACCTGGACTGGACTCAAGTGTGGTGGACTTTACTCATTCTGACGAGAAGCGCTGCCCTGTCATTTAGTCTCCCGTGATTCTCCACTCCGGTTCCGCATATTCCCCCCCCCCCTTTTTTCCTGACAATCTAGATCATTTTTTAACTTAGACAGCGGTTTGGATGAGGTATCCGTCCCTACGGGACGTGAAGCTGCTGCACTGCTTTGTTTCAGACCTTTCGAGGAAGGGTAGTGGTCTCATTCATGGGAGTCGAAATGTCCAAGACATTGTGACCTTTGAAGGTGGAAAAATTTCTTGTCGGATTATTGATTAATTAAAATTAATTAAATAACCCGACAATGCTGACTCTTGATATTATCTAATGTTATATAGATATATCGATATATCACACGTTTCATAAGATCGAGATTTTATATTGATTATCAGCATGTGGCACAGAATAACCAATGGCTTGATGTCTAAATCTATGTTAGCATAGATTAACATGCAATTGTATTTTTATGTTATGAAATGACTTGAAGATGACACAAACGTGGTCGAAACATCGAAATCCTCTTACCCATACCAATAAATAGTTGTGTATACGGCAGTAAATTACTGTTTTTTAAGATGTAAGATTGATCTTATAATGATTGTGCACACAACAGTAAGGCGGATGTCTGGTTGGGACAGTGGGAAGGGTCTATGAGAGACTGAATACAAACGAAGTGGTACAGCCTTTAATATTTGTCTTCACTGCTACATGTTTCGGCGCAATGAAACAATATTCGGCATTACTTTACAAAAATTAAAATATTATATATGTATATATACATAAACATTTGCATTGTGCCTTGTCGGTTGAGTTAGATCTCACTAGTTGACAAGTATATACTGAAACACTAAACATATCGCGTGTTCGTAGCTCGACTTACCTTCCGTTACTGCCTTCCGTATTAGTAACGTCGTGCAGGAGCAGCAGTTAACGTAAAGTCGTAAGGTTAACACAACTTATATTGCAATAATTTACTTGTACAATTTCTATATCGTTATTATTCATTGAAAAAACGTTTTGTTTATAAGATAGTATTTACACAAGAACATGGCAATGCATGAAAATTTCACACCCATCGAAAATACGCATAAAATTGCTACAAAGGTCTTTCTCATGACACATGCAACTGTAAAAAAAGGAACCTGCACTTCAGTGGTGAGAGGAATGTGATGATACGAAAGGTATGGGGAATGTGATGATACGAAAGGTATGGGGAATGTGATGATACGAAAGGTATGGGGAATGTGATGATACGAAAGGTATGGGGAATGTGATGATACGAAAGGTGTGGGGGAATGTGATGATACGCAAGGTATGGGGAATGTGATGATACGAAAGGTATTGGAATGTGATGATACGAAAGGTATGGGGAATGTGATGATACGAAATGTACGGGGAATGTGATGATACGCAAGGTATGGGGAATGTGATGATACGCAAGGTATGGGGAATGTGATGATACGAAATGTATGGGGAATGTGATGATACGAAATGTATGGGGAATGTGATGATACGAAAGGTATGGGGAATGTGATGATACGAAATGTACGGGGAATGTGATGGTACGAAAGGTATGGGGAATGTGATGATACGCAAGGTATGGGGAATGTGATGATACGAAAGGTATGGGGAATGTGATGACACGAAAGGTATGGGGAATGTGATGATACGAAAGGTATGTGGAATGTGATGATACGAAATGTATGGGGGAATGTGATGATACGAAAGTTATGGGGAATGTGATGATACGCAAGGTATGGGGAATGTGATGATACGAAATGTATGGGGAATGTGATGATATGAAAGGTATGGGGAATGTGATGATACGAAATGTATGGGGGAATGTGATGATACGCAAGGTATGGGGAATTTGATGATACGAAAGGTATGGGGAATGCGATGATGCGAAAGGTATGGGGAATGTGATGATACGAAATATATGGGGAATATGATGATACGCAAGGTATGGGGAATGTGATGATACGAAAGGTATGGGGAATGTGATGATACGAAAGGTATGTGGAATGTGATTATACGAAAGGTATGGGGAATGTGATGATACGAAAGATATGGGGAATGTGATGATACGAAAGGTATGGGGAATGTGATGATACGAAATGTATGGGGAATGTGATGATACGAAAGGTATGGGGAATGTGATGATACGAAAGGTACGGGGAATGTGATGATACGAAAGGTATGGGGAATGTGATAATACGAAAGGTATGGGGAATGTGATGGTACGAAAGGTATGGGGAATGTGATGATACGAAAGTTATGGGGAATGTGATGATACGAAAGGTATGGGGAATGTGATGATACGAAAAGTATGGGGAATGTGATGATACGAAAGGTATGGGAAATGTGATGATACGAAAGGTATGGGGAATGTGATGATACGAAAGGTATGGGAAATGTGATGATACGAAAGGTATGGGGAATGTGATGGTACGAAATGTAAGCCGTTTTTAGGAAAATTGTTTGTTACAAGTTTTTTTTTAAGAAGAACAATATTTTACGAAATTTATTTCACTAGCTAAGGGCCGGTTTGTTTAGTCGGTATAGCGACTGACTACGGGCTGGACGGTCCGCGATCAAATCCCGGTAGGGACGAGATTTTCCGCCCGTCGAGACCGGACCTAGGGCCCACCCAGCCTCCTGTCTTTCCCGAGGGTAAAGGCGGCCGGGGTGTGGGGCTACCCCACCCCATCTAGTGCCGAAGGTCCTAGAAAAGAATAGAGGTATACCTCTACTCACCCTAAGGACCTTCGTGGCCTACATAAAGGGTGAAAACCTACTTATTTCACTAGCTACGAGAAGGGAAAGAACAACAAAACGAAAATATAGGGTACTAATTTTACCAGAGCTAACATATTTTACCAGAGCTAACATATTTTACCAGAGCTAACATATTTTACCAGAGCTAACATATTCCCATAAGAAAACCAACTGGATGAACCAAGATATAAAATTGATTTTATTTTGGAATGACACTCTACATGTTTCGGACAGTCTTTCCGTCCATTATCAGGCGTTCGAGACTGTAAATACAGCAACAGGCATATGTCAAACAGATACTGCCGTCTGCAGTTCCATCTCATACCCGTTAGCAAACAGACAGCAGTATCAATTTGACACATGCCTGTTGCTGTATGTACAGTCTTGAACTCCTGATGATAGACGGCAAGACCTTCCGAAACATGTAGAGTATCATTCCAAAATAAAATAAATGTGATACTTTGGTGCATCTGGTTGGTTTTACTATAGAAATATATTACGATGCACGGCCCTATGAACGTCACATCTAACACATTCATCTAAGGAAACAACAGAAAAATGAAAATGCTTTATAACTAAAGAAATACTGGTATTTATGTTACGTTACAAACACCCAACATATTTATTGTTTTAATGAATATCAGTCAACCGGTGAGCTCTCACTAAACAGAAAGACACATTGCAAATGTACTTATTATTTTTAAGTTTTGTAAAGTAATGTCCGATGGTGGCTCGCTGGATCGAAACATGTGTTGTTGAAGACAAATAATGGAGGGCTGTTAAAATTGATGACCAACAAGATGCAACTATTTTGATTTATTTACTTTAATCAGCTCTACATGTTTCGGGCGATGTTTTCGCCCACCATCAGGAGCATATCACTGTAACTACAGCTTCTGGTAATGTCCACCGATGTTGCTGCTGGCTGGTGTTGCGTGTTGTGTGGAACTGACTTTACCTCCACTCAACACGCAACACCAGCTAGCAGCAATATCGGTGGACATTACCAGAAGCTGTAGTTACAGTGATATGCTCCTGATGATGGGCGAAAACTTCGCCCGAAACATGTAGAGCTGATTAGAAGTAAATAAATCAAAATAGTTGCATCTTGTTGGTCATCTATTGTAATTGTACTAACGATGCACGGAAACACGAACGTTAAAATTAAATGGCTGTGTTGACTGTTCTTGTTTATTCAATATAATATAACACAATGACATGAATCAGAATAAAAGTTGTATGAGAAATATGGTGTGCAATGTAAAATTGTATGAAAAATATGGTGTGCAATGTAAAATTGTATGAGAAATATGGCGTGCAATGTAAAATTGTATGAAAAATATGGTATGTAATGTAAAATTGTATGAGAAATATGGTATGCAATGTAAAATTTGACGTACAACATGGCATTTGATATGGGTCTGAGAAAAACCACGAAAAATATGGCTATATATTGCGTTTAAAAATTATTTCCCTTAGTACAGTGAACGTTGTTTGCTTCATTTAAAACTGTCTGCTATTAACGTTACTTAATGAAATATTCCATATTTATTCTGCGAATCGTTAAGAGGTCCATAAATACTATGGCTGTAAAAATAAAGTGTTTCATAGTAGAGTAGTCCGTAGGTTTAAGTACTGTAACTGCCATATTGTCTTCTGCAGGGTATACTGAGACAACTGTGTACAGTACAATGGGAAACCATTTCAAAAGATCTTTTGTATTGTGGACGGCTTATAAACTGGTGTTTGTTTTGGACGTGCATTCATGTTCTAGCAAATACGTTTTGATACAGTGCGTAAAGATCCCCCCAAGCTAAGAAATATATAAAAGACTTTACATAAATAACTTAAATCACGGATCTCGAAAGTCCTATAGATTTGTTGTCTTAGGATGGCTGTTCTCCGGGAACAGTTTTCTGCAGTACAAAAAAATTCGTTTTGTGTATCGAGTAGAAAGACATGAACCAAAAAATGGGTTATTGGAAGATACTGGCGATCTTCTGCGATGTATCGCAGCGTCGGTAGGTGGTTTCGAGAAGGCTTATCGGTAGCTGGACCGGTTGACCCCTGAAAGATGGTGCAGATTTGCTGTCCCGAAACGTCAGCCACCCGGTACCAACATGCGCCGCGTAACATGTCAGAAGAATGAAGTCCTCCACTGCACGCCGACGGAAGCCTGAAATCTCGCTTGTTTAATAAAACATTCGCATCTCCTGACGTTAGGTTATAATTTAAAATGACGTAAACTTCCCAATTTCATATTCGGGTTCAAATCTCTACCCTGACATCAGTTTTTATAAGGTTTTCTCTGGATTTATTCATTCTTTCCAGGCAAATTTGAGCTAGTATTCCAAAATAGGGCCATGCCCATTCCGTGCCAGATTAACCCCCCCCCCAATTCACAGAGCCAAAGACTCTGACAGCTTCCTCCAGAGCCGAAGCAAAGTAAGTAACGCAACATGTGGGGTAGTTGGATGTGTATGTATGGAAGACTTGAAAGCAGAAAAACTCCAGTGAAATTGGTGTGTCTGGTGACAGAGAGTCTTTGTGCTTCTTATCTACATTCACCCTTACTGCTGAAAGTCTCAAGTTACGACGAGATACTGTAGTTAGATTTGTCGGGCCAATACAACAAAAGGCATTCTTTGTATCTCGAAAGCTTATTTTTGTTCCACCTCCAGGCTGACTGCTAGACAGAACGCGTGTTCAGGACAGCAGTATCAAGGCACCCCCTGTTGGAATGGCAGCCGGACAGCGTAGTCCATACACCGGTCAGGACATGGGCTGGAAAAGAGAGCAGTCATGGTTCGATTACCGGCAGAAGCAAGAGATTTCTGTCTTCTGCCGTGTGTCCATACGGACTCTGGGGCCCACCCAGACTCATATTTAGAGAATAGGCCTACTGGGGGCTGTTCGCTCTTCTCGGATGTTAAACAGCATAGTTACTTGACGACTTTCCGCCATTACCCATCGTTCCCACCTTCAAGTTTCATGCAGTCCATAAAGAATCTTATTTCGCTGGTAAAACTGACCACTCTTTTCCATCTGATGTCGGGATTACGAATGCGTATGATGCCCATGCGTCTTCGTGACGTGCTCAGGAACGACTTCTATCTACCTCTTTTTCTAAAATACAGTACTCCACTTTCTTGAAAACATGGCGTTTTTGTGGGTACCATATGATTTTTTGTATTAACCAGAGCTTTCCGCTTACGGCGTTGACCGGTTGGTCCTTCTGGTGGAGGCGCTGAATGTTTATTCTGTGAGCCAGAGAATTTATTTCCGATTACTATTCAGATGATAATCGTCATGTCTGCAGTAACGTAGTTCATGCACTGAATGCACACGAACAGACCTCTGGTTGCCCTCTTAGCATCTTCAGCAGCTTCGTGGAGAGATTTAATAAACCACATCAGTGCATACCCTCAAGTGGTCTGTAACCAGCAAAATAAGAATTTCGGAACGCCCTGCAAACGTGCATGTTCCAGTAGCCTTCGTAACGGAAAACCGATTAGCGGGAGAAGGATAAGTTCAAGAATGTCAGAATACAAAATCTATCGCAGCTACCAAGTCATTGGCCTGGAGGAACACAGACATTTTAGTCCACTCATCATTTAAGCCGATTTACTTACCATTTGGGACACTGCAACGGACTGAGGACACACGTTATGGACTGCATTGTAACCAGTAAAAGACAACTTTCGATGTGGTACACACTCCCCTGGAGACTTCCTGTTTAACTCGTTGCTTAAAGTAAATGCTGGGGGGTTGCAGGGTAAGTAACCGCAATGGCCAAATGTTATTCAGCCATTACAAACCAGGCAGGAAGTCCCATAGACCTAGTATAACACATCCGATTGTATCTCAATGGACTTCAGTCTTTCTTCACAAACAAGTAGGACCTAAGCTAGACAATTAACCCTGCATTTTATTGAACCCCAAAGAACACTAGAGTGTTCACAGGTGCCGTATTCTGAGCCATGTTTCGCAGGCCTGTTTCTGTTTAACAGTCACGTAACCTATTACAGACTGAATAATAATTTGCAAGTTTATGCAGGATATATATAAATCTGGGCCGAGGCCATTACAATAAAATAGCTCGCATAAATTACAAAAATTTCCAAGAGCATGAGTTCCTTTTCGCTAAATGGTGAGCCATTATCACAGGCCTCAACTAGAACGAGAATTTTTCACCAACTCTACCTTACCGAGGGAAACGGAATTAAAAGATCTTTGATTCACACTGAATAAACATGTTTTGTTCTGCTGACATATACGGACTTTTCCGGAAAAAATGCTCGTTTTGTGTAATTTGCTATAGAGGTCTTATTTTTCTACATTGCTGATCACAGTTTTGGTTCTTACTGCAACATAAAGAAGCAGGGAATTGTGATGGATGTTAAATACGGATATTGTGCAAGACTGTTTTGTCTTTGCTCCCTGTAAAGGGATCCACCTGCTATGTGACATCTGTTGATGTTTATCACATAATATGCATGCAATAAACTTCTGTCTCTGTAATCAATGAGCACTCATAAATGTCTAAAGACACAAGATTTATTCATACCAAAACAGAAGGGCCTATAAAATTCACCATGTTTTTCTTTCGGTAGTTTTTATAATACACAGCTTAGGAGTTATTTACGTATATCAATGAAAGGCTAAGTTCAGAAAAACACGAGAAAACTGTCAGGATATCCGGCTTCCTTCCTAGAACTAAACTCAGAAAGTCCCCAATATGAAGCAGGACCGTGAAGCTAGGTTGAGAGACTTTGTAGTCGGATGTCTGCTTCATCTGACAATACTTAGCCCAATTAATTTCTTTCAATGTGTCTTCAAATGAATATCGATAATGGAATAAATTTATAAAATTACAAATATAAACAATATATAGTCAAAACAAATCAATTGATGATTTTATTAAGGCGTGTATCTTATATTGTTTCTTTAAACGACATGTTTCGGCTCTAGTTATGAGCCAACTTCAGGTCGATTACCTTTTCTTAGTAAGGTAAAATATACAATTAACGATGCTATTGTTATTGTTACCTACGAGATCTCGTGTAACATATAATAAATTTAACATTGATTTATATATTATACGAGATATCGTAGGTAACAATAACAATAGCATCGCTAATTGTATATTTTACTTTACTAAGAGAAAGTAATCGACCTGAAGATGGCTCATAACTAGAGTCGAAAAATGTCGTTGAACGAAACAATGTAATAAATACGCCTTAATAAAATCATTAATTGAGTTGTGTTTGAGTATATATTGTTTATAATTCTATACAACATAACGGCGATGTCTCACCTGAAATCGTACAGCAAGTATCACTATCACACTTGCACATACACACATTACAGCAGTATCAGTATCACACTTGCACATACACACATTACAGCTGTATCAGTATCACACTTGCACATACACACATTACAGCTGTATCAGTATCACACTTGCACATACACACATTACAGCAGTATCAGTATCACACTTGCACATACACACATTACAGCTGTATCAGTATCACACTTGCACATACACACATTACAGCAGTATCAGTA
>Ga0123355_10008448_pt1 | contig 15563 bp, 12 predicted proteins | sample TergutEmb28metaG_3_FD_89872 | JGI IMG/M metagenome (GOLD analysis project Ga0123355, IMG submission 89872) | Embiratermes neotenicus P1 segment gut microbial communities from Petit-Saut dam, French Guiana - Emb289 P1 | ecosystem: Host-associated > Arthropoda: Insects > Digestive system > Gut ... | reverse complement strand
ATGATGGACGTTCTGCGTCTCTTCGCAGCTCGCCGTGGTTTCATTGTTGAGCAAACTGCCCTTCTTGAAGGCGCACCTGCTGACAGACTGATCATCGTTGCACCGCAAGGCGCACGTATTGACGGTGCTGTTACCCGCAACGCTGCGGCTAACACAGTCACAGTACCTGGCCTGCGTAACACAGTGCCTGGTTCAGTTCCGAACCCATTTGACGCAGCGAGCACGCTGGCAGTTGGAACATTCGGTGCTGCTAACATCAACTTCCTTGATGGCGCAGATCCCGCAATCGGCGATCACGTACTTTACTTCACAGACGCACTTGGCGTAACTCATGTTAGAGTGGCTGAGTCCGTTGCTGGAAGCATTTCGTACATGTCTGGCCCTGTTGCAAACAGACTTGTTAGATTCGGCGCAAGTGCTGACACACAAGCTGAATACTTCGGCAGCCAAATGGGTATTGAGCCTAGCATTCCTAACCCATGGCGTTTCATTCCGTTTACTGCACAAGGCGCAAGCATTGGTGTACAAACCACAGCTTGGCTGGATGCAGGCGGACACATCTTCGCTTTCGATTCAGTACGTATTGATCCTCCGGGATACATCGCAGTAACTAGAGTTACTGATATAGCTGGCGCAGCTGTTATTACTGGTATCTTAAGTGATGGCAGAACAGTCGTCTCGCTGCAAGTCGCAGGTTTGACTGCTGCAGTAATCCAAAATCAAATCAACGCAGGTAACCCAATATTCTCTTACAGCAACCTGGTGCTTCTGGATGGCGGCGCCCGCGGTACTGTCACATTGGCTCAAATCGGCCAGGCAAACCGCTCAAGAGTTGTTCCGTTGCACACCACACTTGGACAAGACGGACAGCGTTTTGACAACCGTCCAATCGGAACAGCCACAATTCTTCCTGCAAATGACCCAACACAACAGGAATTCTTCCGCACACCTAACTTCATGAGAATACCTCCTGTAGGTGTTGTTGGTACTGCTGCAAACCAAGTTCCGTTTGCTGACAGCTTCACAAGCTTCGTTGTAAACGGTGCTACTGGAATCGCTGGCCTTCCGAGAGATACATCTACCAACATCGGTATTGTAACTCGTACCCAAGGTTATGCTAATGCTCCATTCTTCAACAACTACACAACAGGCATGCGTGCATGGGCAGTTGTGTACAATCCGCCGCACGCTGGCGGTGAAGAAACCGTATTCGTTTACGTCGATGGCGGAAACGCACGCGGTGCTGTTGTTGCTGCACAACGCAGAATGTTCATCGGCCTTGATCTTCAAAGTGCTACACTGAATGCTGGCGTTGGCCCTGTATTCGAAGCAAACGGCAACGTAAGCGTAACTGTTGTAGACCTTGATGCAGAAAACAACACAAGCCGCGTCACACTGACTGCTGCTGCGTGGGCTCAACTGCAAGGCCTCATCGCACCGAACACCGTTGTTCCTGCTAAACTGCTGAACGTAACAGTAGGCGCTGGCGGCCTGATCGTAGCCGTTTCACTGCCGACTGACACAGCGTTCGGATTCGGATTCGCAGGTATCACCCCGGGTAACACCCTCACATTGAACCCAGGCTGGTGGACTGGTAACCCAGCAACACCTCCTCAAGCACAGACATTTGGTGTATCCGGACAAGTGCCGTTTATCTACATTGCACTGAACGGAACAGTTACTGTCCAAATGGGTCAGGCAACTCCGACAGCTATGTACATGTGGTACGGCGTAACTACTGGTGTAGCTCCACAGCAGAACATCACACGTTTCTATCAAGTAGAGCGCGTGAATATACCAGTACCGTCACTTGCTCCTGCAACAGCAGTACTGACACTTCCGGAAGCTACTGCACTTGCGCCTGCAAACACAGCTGTTTGGAACGCGCTGACAGCAACGCCTGCACCTGCTGGCACTGTAGAAGTTCCGTTCAGATTTGTAAACCAAGCTGGCGCCACTCTCACAGCCGCAACGCCTGCTACCACTGTGGTACTGACAGCTGATACGCTTGGTGCTGTTACGTTCGCTTGGCCGGCAACTGCCATGAATCCAGCACTTACAGTTCCACCTGCAACCCCAGGTACTTGGGTTGTACCAGTGTCCTACTACGGTGTCAACCTTGGTACTGTCACAGTAACTGTAACTCCGACCGCGCTGCCGCTGGTAATCGTGAACCCTGACGCAGTGATGGTAGGTTCAAGTGCTGATCCGATGACATCTCTTTCAGAAGTGCAAGACCGTCTTGCTGGACTCTTCCTTCTCTATGACGGTTCCGCTGTTAACGTCCCTGCAGGCACACCTGTAAACTACACCAACATGACTTGGGCTGACATTATAACAATGGCTCCGTTGGCAATGAATGCCACTCGTACTGCCGGCGTTGGTACTGTCATCACATCTAATGGTGCTCCTGCTGTAGCACAGGCTATACTTGATGTCCTGGCAGAGCTGGACGCTGGTGCCTTCGGTAGTACATCAACCTTCGTCATAACTCTGGATCCTACCGATGGAAATCCTGCAACAGTAACATTCGTTCTCTACAACCAGAACGGTCTAGCACTGGTAGACAACACTGCCGCTGCGGACGCTGAGTTTGCAGCTGTACAGGCTCAACTGGCTGCGATTCCAGGTGTGGCTGCACTGGTTAACTACAACGTGATCAACACAGCACTTACCGAGCTCGCAACTGTGTTCGCGAATGTAGACCCGACTAACGCTGCTACTGTTCCGAACCCTGTAGCAGTAAACAATCTGCTTATCGCGATAGAAGCACTTGTTACAGGCCCAACTGACTTCACTGCACTTACTCCAGCTCAACTTGCTTTGGCTGACGCAGTGACTGCACTGGTTCCTGGATCTGGCTTCACACAAGCACAACTCCAAGCATTTGCAACAGCTGCCGATGCTACTTCCCCTGCTAACGCTGCAGCATTGATGACTGCATTTGCTAACCTTGCAGGAGCATTGCCTGCATCACTGTAAGCTACAGCGTTGTAACGTAAAAACCTAAATTCTAGCAAAGAAGCACCCCTGCCCATCTGGGCGGGGGTGCTTTGTTTGTGGTTGGGTGTTGACGCTCCCAGGATCGCTATGATATAATCCCACCATGCGGAGGTGACGTGATGGAACAGGAAATCCTGCAACAGATATTAACCAAGCTGGATAAACTCGACAAGCTGGATAGCCTTGTTGAGGATGTGGTATTGCCCAAACTGGATAAAGTCGTGGAAAAGATAGAAAAGCTAGACGAGTTGGATAAGCTCGTTGTGGACGTGGTGTTGCCCAAGTTGGATAAAGTCGAGGAAAAACTCGATAAGCTGGAATCAGACATGGTTGAAATGAAGTCAGACATAGTCGGCATGAAGTCCGATATTCGTATGTTAAATCAATCCGTTGCGATTGTCGAGCATAAGGTTGGAAATATCGAAACAGTGCTTGAGGGCGTGATGATGAACATTGAAAAGGTCGGTAATCACGAGCGCAGGATTGAAGACCTTGAAGTCACAAGTCAGGATCATGAATTTAGAATCGGCGTACTCGCCGGGAAAATAAAAGGCAATTGATTCTTCCGTTAAATTAAACGACAAATCACCCCCGCCTGAAATTGGCGGGGGTGATTACTTATGTGTTGCATCAATATACGCCGAACGCGGCCAGCACAATCGCCGCAACAAGGGCAATCAACGGGACGATGATGGCACCTATAAATATATCTTTATAGCTCTCTTTATGCGTCATCCCGGTGACGACCAGCACAGTAATCACCGCCCCATTGTGCGGCAAAAGGTCTAACCCGCCGGACGCAAGCGTGACAATACGATGAAACACCTCTGGGGCAATCCCCGTTTGCATCGCCAGTTGATAATAATGTTCCCCCAGTGCGGTCAGCGCAATGGCCAATCCGCCGGAGGCAGAGCCTGTCGCGGCTGCCAATACATTCACTGTGACAGCCACAGAAATCAGCGGAGAACCGGGGATATTGGACAGCGCGGCGGCCAAGTTGTCAAACGCGGGCACACTCTGCACGACAGCACCGAATCCAACCGCCGCGCTTGTGTTCATGATCGCAATCAAAGAATCCGATGCGCCGGCGTTAATGGCTTTCACAAACTCCCTGAATCTTTTGTAGTTGATCGCCAGGATCAAAAGGTTCGCCGTCACCAGTGCCGTGATGATGTGGAAATTAAATACGTTAAAAGTGACAATCACAACCGCCAGCGGCAACAGAGACAACCATGCGTTCGGGAGTTTTTCACCGTCCGTAGACACCGGTGTGCCTTCCGGCTCGATAAATACCTCACCAGCTGCCCGCAGCTGTTTTTGCCTGTATAGCAGGTATAAATACCCCAGCACCATCATAATAACGGCGGCAACAATGCCCATAACAGGCGCGGCCGTTGCCGATGTGTTGAAATGATCCATAGGGATCAGATTCTGAATCTGCGGCGAGCCGGGCAACGCCGTCATTGTAAATGTAAAAGACCCAATCGCAATCGCGGCGGGCATAATCTTTCTGCTGAGATTCGCTTCACGGAACAAATTGATCGCCAAGGGATATACGGCAAATACAACCACAAACAGGCTAATCCCGCCATAAGTCAACACAGCGCAGGAGACGACGATGGCTAAAATCGCACGTTCTTTTCCAATCAGGCCGGATAGCTTCACCGCCACAGACTTCGCCATGCCTGTGAACTCCATCAGTTTGCCGAATATTGCCCCCAGCATAAACATCGGGAACCAATTCATAACAAATCCGACAAGTCCTGTCATATATGTAGCCGTGTACGCACCCAGTAAATCAACGCCGTTTAACAGGGCGACAATCATCGCGGCAATGGGTGCAGCCCACAGAATAGACCAACCCTTAAATGCCAGAACCATCAAGACAGCAAGCCCTAAAACAATCCCTAACATATCGACCTCCTTGACGTTTGCAGGTTCAGTATAGCACAGCCACGGCAGTTGTACAAGACGGTGGCTCGCATGGCGCAGTCTGATACATCGGACAAATCGTTCTAGTTGGAGTTTCTCTCACTATAGAACATCACCCCACCCATAAGTCGGGCGGGGTGATGTTTTATATACAGGGTCGTCATGATATAAATCCGAAAAGTATCGCGCTAAAATACCTCCGGATATATGGCACTGGCCATTTCGCGCAGCGCAATTACGATGTTATGACTTGGACGATTGCTTGCATCGGTGCATATCCGGAACACATCTCCATTTTGCACCGCCGTGATTCCACCCCAACCGGGTCTGTTCACGATGTCTTCGATAGGATCGTCTATAAAGTTTACAGAGGTGAGAATCACATCCGGATTCGCTGCCAAAAGAAACTCATCCGCAACTGATATCCAGCCCTCTTCGTCGGCAAAAATGTTTTCCACCCCAACGATCTCAAGCATTTCATTCAAAAATGTACCGGCACCAAAACTGACCATCCAAGGCGCGGGTGAAATTTCAAAGTAAACAGTTCTCCGCTCTGTGATCGTTGCAGCCATTTGGCGGACTTCATCTATAGCTGTTTCCATATCCTCAATGAGTTCCTCGCCAATCGCTTCCGCACCCATCACCGCAGCCATGAAGCGTATATCTTCTTTTATGCCTTCTATGCTTGTGCTTGAGGGTATGAATATTACACAAATCCCTGCATCAGCGACGATTCTGAATGGATCGTCCGCACCAACTCTGGTCATGCCGGTTACAAATATGACGTCAGGCTGTAGATAAATGATCTGCTCTCCGTCCGGATCCATCATTGAAAATATCGCAATACTAGGGTCTATTCCGTCAATATTGTCAGAAAACGCATCGGTGGCAACGATTCTGTCCGCGAAGCCGAGTGCGACAAGGACTTCTGTGTTCGACGGACCCATGGATATGATCCGTTCTATCGTCTCCGGCAACACGATTGGGTTGCCTTCCCTGTCTCTGTCAATGACCGGCGCGGGGAGTTCAGGCTCATCATCAATATCGCCGCCGTTTTCAGTATCGGTGGGTGCTTCGGTCGGCGCCTCTGTGGGTTGCGTCGGCTGAACTTCCGCAGGCGCGTTGTCCGCTGCACAAGCCGCGATGACAGCAATCATAATCACCATCAGAAACAGCGCAGTAATCCTTTTTCTTGTTTGCATTTTAATTACTCCTTCATTTTAAATTGGTTCATATTCGTGAAGCCCGTCCGAAGTATGGTGAATCGTGTATCCACGCCCCGGTTCAGGCACCCACTGGTAAAAATTTTTTTGTTCGCCCGGATAGAGATGTTCCATAATGCAGGAAATCACTCCGCCGTGACAAACCGCTGTGGCTGATATGCTGACTGCGCTGACTATGTGGTGATAGCCTTCTATCACGCGCTTTGTGAATTGATTTATGCTCTCCCCGCCGGGACACGCAACATCACCCGTTTCGTCAGTGATCCACGCTTGATAGTCCGCCCTGTCTTTCAGTTCGTCATAACTTTTCATCTCAAATTCGCCAACATTCAACTCAGCTAAAAGCGGTAATATGCGTCTGTGTGCATTGCCATAAATTATATTAAACGTCTGCTCCGCACGTAAGAGGCCGCTTGTAAAAAACATGCCGCCTTTGGGATATATCCCCTGTTCACGCAACAACGTGACTTCTTCAACGCCGGGCTCAACCAATGGCAAATCAGTTCTCCCATAGTACAATTTTTTCTCGGTCGCCAGTGTTTTTCCGTGTCTGATCAAATGTATCTTCATCACTTCAATCTCGTCGGTATACCGCAAAACAGACGCACAACCTCATCTGATTCGCCGGACAGTCTAGCCAGTATCCTGCCGACGGTTTCTCTCCATTGCCGACACAACGGCTCTATCGGAACAACGCCGCTGGAGATATCGTTGCAGATGACAACAGCGTCTTTGTTCTGGGCAATAAATTGCTTCACTGCGTCTGTGGGTTCAATTTCTGTTTTCACAAGTGCCAGAATCCATTTGTCTATCTCATATATAATTTTCTTGTTTTCGGGCATGTCTGCATTTTCATCGTCACACCGAAAAACGTCTTTCTCCGTTAAACCGAATCGCGCTAAAGCATAATCCAGTTTCCCTTGATACGCTCCGCCGAATATTAAAATCATGCCTTTACCTCCATATTACAGATAACGCAACCAGTCCGCACAATTCGCTGATGACCAGCGCAAACCCCATCAAGTCGCCGGAAACTCCCTTTAAGTCTAAATACACATATGCCATGGCTCCGGCAAATCCCGCCACCGTGAACGCAGCGACAATAACGCCGTAAAATCCCGCGATGAAATAGGCAACCACAAATGCGAGCATAGCGATAACAGTCAAACAGATTTTATGCAGTATCCCCGTGCCTTGGCGGAACATGTTGGCATATCCGCTTTGCTCCAGCGTTTTCAAACAAAGTCCCGACAATCCGGAACAACACCGGGACACAACTGTAATAACGATCAGCAGCGCAAAATGTCTCCCGTTTTCAAGCACCGAGAAAGACGCCGCGAACTGTATGATAAACAAAACAACCAGCATAATAACGCTGAACGCACCGGCATTCGGGTCTTTCAGGATTCGCAGCTTGTCCTCAAGCGGGCGGCGCGACAAGATTGCGTCACTGGTGTCCATATATCCGTCTAAATGCAGGAATCCGGTGGCCAAAAATGGTATCAGCATAAATATCGCCGATGCCAGCGCGATGTGCATTCCTGTAAGGATCAACACACGCGCCGCGCCCCACCACAATACGCCGACGAATCCGCCCACAATGGGAAGCATCGGCAGCATTAAATTCGTGCTGGCATCATCCCATATTTTAAACGGAAGCGGTACGGCACAAAACATGCCAAACGACATATACAGTGCCTTAAAGAATCTTTTCATCAACGCCACCGAACACTTCCTTGCCTTTATGGACAATCAAACTCGTATACGCAACTTCAAGTACCACATCACATCTTTTTGCGGCTTCACGGTCGAGATTGGCCAGTGACCGGCGGTATTGCTCTGTCAGTGCATCATATATCATCGCGTCGCTGTATATATAGTCTGAAACGATGACTATATTTTCGACCTCATCCAAAACTCGGTTGAGCCCGCGTGTTATCTTCTCTGCCGCGTGTTCATTCATATCGCCATCCGCTGGGAACATTTCGTTTGACAACAACGCAGTTAAACTATCCAGCAAAAAAGAACCGCCGCTGTCGCATTCATGCAAAATATTTTCAATATCGCAGGGCTGCTCCACCGTTGCAAATCCCCAACCGTCTCGCTCCTGTCTGTGCCGTTCGATACGTTCATCGTCTTCTGAGTCCGCCGATTGCATCGTCGCGACATAGTACAGCGAATCCGTCGCCTGCGCTTTTGCTAACTGTTGAGCGTAATAGGACTTTCCGTTTTTGCATCCGCCTGAAATAAATATTCTCATCGCATCACCGTATCGTAAAGCTGTCACCAGCCCTGATTTCATCTACATATTCGTCATTGATCTCAGCTTCTTCAAATGTCGCCATGTCCCGCATCGCCGCACACGCGGCATCGATCAGCGCAAACATGATCGGGCATCCGCTGCCTTCGCCGAGGCGCATGTTCAGGTTCATATACGGCTCTACCCCCAGCGCATTTGCTGCGTGTACAAATCCTTGCTCAAACGATGCGTGAGAGGCGATCATATAATCTTTCGCAACCGGCGAAATCCGCGCCGCGCAGAGGGCGGCGACTATCGAGACGAATCCGTCAATCACCACTGGCACACGGGCAATCGCCCCACCTAAAAATACGCCCGTCATGGCCGCCAGTTCAAACCCGCCCACCTTTGATAAAACATCAACCGCATCACTTACATCCGGCTTGTTGTTCTGGACAGCATTTCTCACCACTTCGATTTTATGCCTGTACGCCGCTTCTTTCAGTCCCGCACCTTTTCCGGCTATCTGCTCCGCCGGCAACCCTGTCAGCGCGCATAATACGGCGGCGGAAGTCGTTGTATTCGCGATACCCATCTCCCCTGCGCCAAGCAGTTTATATCCGCTCCCCGCGGCTTCAATGCCTGTCTCTATACCGACTAAGATCGCTTGCTCTGCCTCTGCGTATGTCATGGCGTCGCCTTTGGCGATGTTCCACGTGGCCTTTCTGATTTTCCTGTTTCTCACACCGGGAAAATCTATGTCGGCGTTGATCCCAACGTCTGTGATAATCAGGTCGGTATTGAATTGTTTCGCTATGGCTGCAACGCCCGTGAGCCCTCTGGCAAAGTTGATGGTCTGCGCGTATGTGACCGATTGCGGTGTCGCGGCGACGCCTTCTTCAAAAACCCCGTTGTCCCCGGACATAATGATTACGCACCGCTTGCTTGTGTCGTAAAACAGCGCCCCGCTGATTCCGGCCAGTTTTTCGACAATGTCTTCAAGTCTGCCGAGGCTTCCGGGCGGCTTTGCAAGATTTTCAAGCCGGACTCTCGCGCGTTCCATTGCATCGGTATCAAGCGGCTTGATCCGCGATATGTATTCTTTTAACCGATCTGACAACATAGTTTTATTCTCCTCAAAAAAATCCTGACTCCGGCGGAAATCCCACCGGAGTCAGGACAATTGTTTTCATAACGGAATCGCCTCAATAAACAACGCTCACGCGCCGGAGCTGAATCCCGCGACAAACCATATTGTCCCCATGCACTGTGGAGCCATTACAGAAACGGTTTTTTGCAAAACCATTTTAAAACGAGGCAGGTCTTCCGGCTCAGACCCTTTTAGCGCCAACGCTTCGCCTTCTCGGGCAAATAAAATACCCAATGGCCGTCCTGATAGGACGTGAAGCATAGCTAGGTCAATACGGCAGCAGGACTGCTCAGGATTCTTACCTGATTCCCTCACACCTTCATTTTTCGCACCCATATTAAGTTTCGAGTTGATTATACGCGACCCGCGCACCGCTGTCAAGCGTTTTGCGCTGATTGCCCCGCATGTTCTCCGCGCACGAACGCTTTATATCTAGTTAAATAGTTCAGGATGCAGCGAAGAATGCCTGTATTGTTAAAGATTGCTACTTCACCTCAAACTGGCTGTTATACAGCTCCGTATAAAACCCGTTCTGTCCCAACAGCTCGTTATGTGTGCCGCTTTCGATGATATCGCCGTCTTTCAGCACAAAGATCAAGTCGGCGTTCTTGATAGTGGACAATCTGTGCGCGATGACGAACGAGGTTCTGCCAGTCATCAGTTGATCCATCGCAGCTTGAATCAATGCCTCTGTGCGGGTATCGACGGAGCTTGTCGCTTCGTCCAAAATCAACATCGGCGCGTTGTGGATCATTGCACGCGCAATGGCCACAAGCTGTTTCTGCCCCTCTGACATGCTTGCGTTATCATTCAGGATGGTGCTGTAACCGTCCGGCAGGGCGGTGATAAAGTGGTGCAGTCCTATGGCTTGACAGACAGCGACGATCTCTTCCTCTGTCACACCGACTTTGTTATACATGATATTTTCACGGACACTCCCCTCAAACAACCATGTGTCCTGCAGAACCATGCTGAATTGGTCATGCACGTTTGCCCGTGTAATCTGGCTGATTGGGACGCCGTCTATCGATATCTCACCGCCGTCGAGTTCGTAGAAACGCATCAGCAGATTTACAATCGTCGTCTTTCCCGCTCCGGTCGGGCCAACAATGGCGATTTTCTGTCCTGATTTTATCTGCGCCGAAAAATCGTGGATCACCGCCTTGTCGCGTGTGTATCCGAATTTGACATGCGCAAACCCAACGTCGCCTTTAATATCGTCAAGTCTCTGCGTCTTATCGCTTTCGTCTGAGAGCTCTTCTTCATCCAGCAAATCAAACACACGCTCACTCGCCGCCGTGGTACCTTGCAGGCCGGGAAATGTTTCCGCGATATGTGTCAACCCTTGTGTAAACTGACTGACGTACAGCAAAAACGCCACAATCACGCCGAAAGTGATCTGTCCTCTCATCACAAGCATCGCACCCACAACGCAGACGGCCACATACGCAAAAGTGCCGGAAAACTGCATAAGCGGCGTAACAAATCCTGATACAAACTGCGCTTTCCATGCGGCGGTGTACAGGTTGCGGTTCAGTTCTGCAAACGTCTCTTTCGCCGCTTTTTTGCCGTTGTATGCCTTCATAACGCTGTGACCTGAATATATCTCCTCCACATGTCCGCCGACAGCACCAATGCCGGTTTGCTGCGCCTTGAAAAACTTTTTCGACCGGGATAGCACGGCCTTTGAAGACACAAATCCGACAGCACTGGCCGCGACCACCACAAGTGCCAGGATCCAGTTTGTCCAGACCATCAAAATAAGCGACCCGATGAACAGCGTGGACGACGCCATCAGCGTCCCGATATTCTGGTTCAGCGTCTGTCCGATTGTATCCACGTCATTTGTCACACGGCTGATTATATCGCCCAAGCTCACTGAGTCGAAAAATTTAAGCGGCAGCTTGTTGATTTTCCGCGAAATCTCGGTGCGCAAATGCTCAGATATTCTCGCCGTAACGCCAGCCATGATAAAGCTTTGCAGAAAGTTTAACAGCGCAACTATCGCGTATATAACTGCCAGCGTTACCGCCACGGTTATGACAGCGTTCATCTCAATCGTGCCTGAAATTCCGTTTTGAATAATATCGGTCAAAACCCGTAATCTGCCGGGGGCGATGACTTGTAGGACGTTGGAAGCTAAAATCAGAATCAGTGCCATCACGATAACGGACAAATGCTTTCTGCAATATGAAATCAGCTTCCGCCATGTCTTGCCATAGCTATCCACGTCTTCGGCAACGTTTCCGAAATGATTTGTCCCCATTGACGCGCCTTTGAGTCTTTTGTCGCTGTTATTGTCGGATTCAATCTTTTTCTCATTTTCGCTCATGACGCTAACTCCTCCTCACTTAATTGTGACTTGGCTATTTCTCTATAGACTTGGCACGATTCCAGCAATTCTTTATGCGTCCCGATGCCGGCGATGTTGCCGTCATCGAGTACAATAATCTGATCCGCGTCAATAATCGTGCCGATTCTCTGCGCGACAATCAGCCTTGTTGCACCATCCGTTTCGGTGGATAGTGATTGCCTCACCTCCCGGTCTGTCTTGTAATCCAACGCGGAAAATGAATCATCAAATATCAGAATCTCCGGCGTCCGGCAGACAGCGCGGGCAATAGACAGCCGCTGTTTTTGTCCGCCGGAAAAATTCACCCCGCGTTGAGACACCGCGGCATTAACTCCACCCTCAAGCTGGCTGACAAATTCCTCCGCCCGTGCAATTTGTATGGCTTTTTCGATATCGGCTGGAGAATATCCGCCCTTGCCGTTATCGCCATAGGCCACATTAGAACTCACCGTGCCTTTGAACAGCACCGATTTCTGCGGCACATATCCCAGCTTGTCATTCAACGCCTCCGTTTTGTACGCTTTGATATCCACGCCGTTTATCAGTATCTCACCCTCATTGGCATCGAAAAAGCGCATAACCAAGTTTATCAACGTGGTCTTCCCGCTGCCTGTGGAACCGATAAATGCAACCGTCTCCCCTTGCTTCGCAGTAAAAGTTATTCCCTCCAGCGCACTGGCGGCGGCACCCGGATACTTGAACCCCACGTTGCGAAACGCAATCTCTCCTCGAACGTTGGGCAGTCCTTCCGCCAGATTCCCTTCTTTTATCATGGGTTCAGTATTCAGTACCTCAATGATGCGTCCGGCGGACACAATTGCCCGCGGGATTCTTGGAACCACTTTAGTTATAAACTTAATCGCGTCAAACAGCAGCCGCAGGTAAAACGTCATCACAATCATGTTGGAGAACACGGTCAGCGATTCTGCCTGTCCGGCAGCATTTATCATCAGCGCACCTATTATATAGACCGCGATAATCACCCCGTTTGAACCCAGCGACATTACCGGACTCATCACTGCCATCGTACGATTTGTTTTCCTGTCCGTGTCGGTGAATCCGCTGTTCGCCGCTTCAAATTTTTCCTCGTGATATGCTTCCGCGTTAAACGCCCTGATAACATAGCGGCCTGCCAAACTCTCCCGCACGGTGAGGTTTAGTCGATCCACCAGTTTCTGCATTTTTTTGAACTGCGGCATCACCACCGCCATCGTGCAAGCGACGACGATCAACATGAATACGAACGCTATCAACGCCGCGATGGTCCACTCTATGCCGCTGCCTGCGATTCCAATCATTCCACCGACGGCCAAAATCGGCACTTTCAATAGCATCTGCATCGCCGACATCGCAAATTGCTGTATCTGCGTAATGTCGTTTGTGGATCTCGCAATCAAGCTGGAGGTGGAAAATCTTGCGAATTCTTCCATAGAAAAATCCGCCACTTTGTCGAAAAGCATATCACGCAGCCGCATCGATAACGCCGCCGAAACACGTGACGCCAAGAAGCTTATGGCAATCACGCAAGCCAAACTGCCCAAAGCGCAAAGCAGCATGAACGCACCAATTGTCACGATCTCGCTCGTCAAACTGTCCGGCATCTGCGCCAGCATTGTTATGCGCCTGAAATAACTAGGAATCATTAGGTCAAGTCTAACTTGCAGTACTGCAAATAGAAAAACAAGCCCCACTTGCAGCCATTCTTTTCGCTGTAAATATCTAAAGATCTTAAACATGCGGCAATTCCTCCCTTAATACGCTCAAAAAAACACAACTCCCTGTGATAGCATCATACCATCACAGGGAAAACTTTACAATATCTCTGCTACACAATCAGCATCGCGTCGCCGAAAGAGAAGAATCTGTACCGCTCTCTCACGGCTTCATTATACGCATCCAGCACATTTTCGCGTCCGGCGAAGGCTGATATCATCATGATCAGCGTGCTTTCCGGCAAGTGAAAATTCGTAATCAGTCCGTCTGTGGCTTTGAATTTATATCCAGGATAGATGAAAATATCCGTGAATCCCGAAAATTCGGAAAGGTTCCCTGATTCATCGGCGACTGATTCCAGTGTCCGGCAGGAGGTGGTGCCGACACAAATTACGCGTCCACCGGCCGCTCTCGCCTTGTTTATCCGTGCCGCCGTATCTGCTGATATCAGGCAGTATTCGGCGTGCATCCTGTGATTTTCAATATCGTCCACCTTGACAGGACGGAACGTGCCCAAGCCCACATGCAGCGTCAGATAACACAGCTCCACCCCCCGGGACTCTATCTCCGCCAGCAGTTCTTTGGTAAAGTGCAATCCAGCTGTTGGCGCGGCGGCAGAACCTACTTCTTTTGAATACACGGTCTGATACCGCTCCGAATCCTCCAGCTCTTCGTGAATATACGGCGGCAGCGGCGTTCTGCCGAGCCGTTCTAATACCTCTAAAAAAATGCCTTCGTAATGGAATTTTAATAGTCTGTTGCCGTCCTCAGCCTCTCCCATCACTTCCGCTGTGAGTTCGCCGTCATCGAAGATAATCTCTGTGCCGACTTTCGTTTTTTTCCCGGGGCGGGTGAGGCATTCCCACACACCGTCTCCCAAATCCCGCAACAATACCACTTCAATAGCACCGCCCGTCCGCAGTTTCCCGAGAAGGCGGGCCGGCAATACGCGTGAGTCATTCATAACCAGGCAATCCCCAGGGCGCAAAATATCCGGTAGTTCATAAAATCTCCTGTGTTCTGTCTCCCCAGTCACCCGGTTCAGGCACATGAGTCTGGAGTCCTCACGACGCTCCAGCGGTGTCTGTGCAATCAGCTCCTCTGGGAGCGTGAAGCTAAAGTCGCTTTTATTCATCCAACAGTAACCCCCGTGAAATAAAATTGAAGTATCTCAACATAAGTCTTCCCGTGCAAACTCGCCATGGCATATGCGCCCCATTGGCTCATCCCAACATTATGGCCGTTACCGGTTCCCCTGATCGTGAACACACCGTCTATCATGCCATTGCCTCCGCCGACAATTCGACCTCTGCCGCCTGACGACGCGGTCGAAACAACGCGTTCCACCGCATTGGTTCCGGTTATCGCGTACATAGATTCGCCTGCCACTGCGCGCGAAACGCCATCGCTGCCAACAACATAATGTGATGATGCCCCTGTGGGGAGTCTGTCGTTAGCGTCATTCACGTGTATCCCGGTGGCAGTTGCGCCGCTGACCCATCGCCGCTCACCGATATCAAACCGCTGTGTACGGACACCCAGTGCGGATATAAGCTCATTTCGCCTTCTGAATGTCCAATTTCTGCCGTTATCGTCTCTCACCGTCACGCTGATCACGTTGCCTGTCGGCGAATATTCAGACACTTCCATATGGACAATCTGCCCCACGTTGAACCCTCTGTCACGCAAGCGCTGGGTAATCTGCGCCGGGGTGAACGTAACTTCCCATTGATATCCCGGTATTCTATATGCAATCTCCGCCTCAAACGGATCAATCACGCCTCTTAAATGCGAATACGCCGTGACCCACACATTTTCGCTGTTTTCAGACGCACCGCCGTGGGAAGACGCGTAGTACGTCCCGACAAGCCGTCCATTCACCGTTACATACACACCGGCCGTCTCTCTGACGGCATTATCGCTCCGCGCGTTTGCCGACCCGCGGCCTCT